>QFCH01002276.1_pt1 | contig 20499 bp, 16 predicted proteins | sample 5346071 | NCBI WGS metagenome assembly QFCH01 (sample SAMN09062255, study PRJNA434731) | Human gut metagenome, whole genome shotgun sequencing project. | isolation source: stool timepoint B chromium assembly | host: Homo sapiens | collected 2015
AAATATAACCGGCATCGTACCACTCGGCCAGCATCATAACTACATCACGATAAGTTTGGGTCTCAAACTCATTGAGCTGACATTTGTTGTGGAATAACCGCCTTCAATGTCCTGGCCAAATTTGAGTCACAAACTCATTGACAACTGTTGTGGAATCATGATCTGCCTCCCAATCCAGAACGCCAAACTGGTCTGCCAGCTCATCAAAGAAAGCAAAACGTCTCATGGCGCTGGCACTGCCCTGAAGGTAGAGCGGCGTCATATCCGGATAAGCTTCCTTCACCTTCGCAAAGATTTCTGTCGCTACGGACCAGTCATACACTTTTCCTGTATATTCGTCCTGTCCGGCCACAAGTCCGTATTCTTCTGTGATTCCCAATTCATCACAAATATCGGCTCTCATAAACAGACCGCCCAGTTCCACAGATTCTTTCTGTGCCGGGAAGCCGAATAAAAATCCGTTCGTACTTCCAACATAGGCATTCTCCTCTCCAAGAGCATCAATAATTTTCTGGCCATCCTCTGTCTCCATATATGGACTCATATCAACCAGACCATTCATGGCAATCCAGCTGGAAGCCGTGGAATAAAAGACCGGAAGAACATCCAGAGGATCACCGCCGGAAATCATCAGCTGAATCTTCTGCTGATATTCTGCGGCTTCTAATGGAAGGAACTCCACTTCCATATGATACTCTGAAATCATTTTTTCATTCAGAGCATCCTGCACTGCCTGCCGGGCAGCATCATCCTGAGGCATAAACTCAATATATGCAAATACAAGGTGATATGGATCTTCAGCCGAATATTCACCATAAGATGTCACCGTTGTACCCGAATCACCGCTTGTACCCGATGCAGTTTCCGATCCGGCACCGCCGTCACTGCTCTGGGCACTGCCCGATCCCCCTGAAGTCTGAGAACCGTCAGAAGAACCGCCGGATGAATCACCGCCGCAGCCGGCCAGAGCCGTTGCAATCATGCTCATACCCAATCCAAGTGCAATTAATTGTTTTTTCATAAGAACTTACCTCCTGTCAGTAATATAAAAATAATAAGTAATCAGCCTTTAACCGCCCCCAAAGCGATTCCTTTGGCATAATACTTCTGGAAAAATGGGAAAATCAACATAATCGGCAGGATTGCCACAAAGGCAATCGCCATCTGTACCCCTGTGGTGGGAATTTTAGCCGCCGCTGCCGCCATGTTTGCATCCGAACTCTGTGCCAGATACTGGATATTTTGTACCATCTGGTTCAAAAGGTTCTGGATATTATACAAATCCTGATTTTTAGTGATATAGTACAAACCATTGGTCCAGTCATTCCAGTACGCCAGCCCTGCAAAAGTCCCCATGGTTACAAGAATCGGCTTTCCAAGAGGAATCACAATTGTCCAGAAAATTCTGAACTGACTGGCTCCATCGATCTCGGCAGCCTCATAAAGCGTATCCGGTATACTGGTGGAAAAATATGTACGCATCATCATAACATTCCATGCACTCAGCAGCAATGTCGGCAGCAGCTGAGCAAGAATGGTGTCTTTGATATGGAAGGTGCCGCTCCACATAATGTAAGACGGAACGATACCTCCGTTAAACAGCATGGTAAAAAATACAAAAAACATCATAATTCTGCGTCCGGGCAGATTCTTTGTGGCCAGTGGATAGGCCATCATGGCTGACAGCAGCACATTGATCAGTGTCCCCACGACCGTTACGCCGATGCTGATACCATATGCTTTTAATATCTGTCCTCCCGACTTAATAATGTATTCATACGCACCTAACGAAAATTCTTTGGGGATAAAAGAATAGCCTTCCGACACCAGTACACTTTCAGCCGTAATGGATGACATAAAAAGCAGTACAAACGGCAGTATGATGCACAGGGTCCACAAAATCATGATTCCGTTAGACACAATCTGATAGGGTGAAAATGGTTTTTCTTTCATAAGGCACCTCCTAGAATAATGCGTTTTCTTTGCTGACTTTGCGTACAATACCGTTGGCTGTTAATACCAGTACAAATCCCACCAGCGACTGATAAAAGCCTGCTGCCGCTGACATTCCCACATTTCCTGATTCCATCAGGCCTCGGTAAACATAGGTATCAATGGTATTGGTTGTTGAAAACAGCAGTCCAGAGTTTCTCGGCACCTGATAAAACAAACCGAAATCCGAATAGAAGATACGTCCCACATTTAAAAGTGTCAGCGTAATCACCGTTGGCTTTAAAAACGGCAGGGTTACATACTTGATCTGCTGCCATTTAGTAGCACCATCCAGCATAGCCGCCTCATAGAGGGACGGGTCAATCCCGTTAATCGTTGATATGTAAATCAAACAGCCATAGCCCACACCTTTCCATGTATTCGTAAAAATAAGAATAAACGGCCAGTACTTGGGCTGAGAATACCAGTTAATCGGTTCAAGCCCCAGGGCTGGTAAAATACTGTTGTTGACAATACCTGTACTCTGGCTTAAAAATGCAAATACAATATAGCCTAAAATAACCGCTGACATCAGATACGGGAATAAGATAGCGCTCTGATACATCTTTTTCAGCTTTGTATTCATAGCATCACAGATAAATATGGCAAAAACAATTCCAATGACCATATTAAGAATAATAAATGCCAGATTATAAAGCAGTGTGTTTCTCGTGATTACCCAGGCATCGGATGTGGCAAAAAGAAATTCAAAGTTCTTCAGGCCGCAAAACGGGCTTTCCCATATCCCCTGTCTGGCATTATAATTTTTAAAAGCCACAATAATTCCCGCCATAGGAATATAATTGTTAATAAACAGATACACCGCCCCGGGCAAAAACATAAGATACAGCGGTAAAAATCGTTTAAATTTTGCCAGCTTGCTCCCCCTGCGCTTTCCATGCACCGTCTCCTGCGCTCCGGCCGTAACTTTGGCACTGGTTTTTGATGTCATTGTAGTCCCTCCCTTACACATTACAAATAACGTTCCATTGTTCAGATCATCTTTCACCGTTTAGATCATCTTATATTATTCAGGCAATCTGAAACTGATAAACACTGACCGAAGCCGCCGGCACCTGCATATGCCAGGCCTGGCCATCAAAATACGGCGGCACTGTATCTTTGGCTCTGATCCGATCCGGTGCCTCCCAGCTATTATATGCCCCCGGAGAATCGGCACAAAGTATGCTTGCGCTCTGTCCAATACACCGCCAGGGAAGAACAAGCACAATATGCTCGGATCTGCTGTAATCTGTATTAACAATGTTCAGATGAATCACCCCGTCCTTTAGAGATGCCAGCGGATAAATTCTGCCCCGTCCTTCATGTACTTCCTGGTCAATCTTCCTTAAAGAAAGCAGTTGGGCATCCCGATGAATCTTATACATTTCAAAAACATCATAATTTGGTGTTTTAATGAATCTCTGACCATCGGTTAAAAACAAGGCATTAAGTACATTCACCGTCTGAGCCACACAGGCCATTTTAACCCGACTGCAGTTTTGATGAAAAATATCCAGAGTCAGAGCCGTTGTTATCGCATCTCTCATGGTCACCTGCTGAAAAAGTGCCGGCCTGGCCGTAAATGACGAACCATGCCAGTTGCCCCACTCACCTACCACAAGATCACACTTCGATGCCGCTGACCATTGCACAGGCCCAGGCCATGCATCAAACTGCGAAAGACCTTCCTGGATTAATTCATACTGTTCTTTAATCACTGTATCCAATTCAAAACAGCTTTCAATCACCCGATACCATCCGTGTTCGTCAAAACATCGATCTGTATCCTGGTCCTGTTCCACATTCCAGTTATAAAAATGAAGATCATAACCATCTACAGGCGGCTTTCGATAACGTCCCAGTTCTTTGAAAAAATCTTGCGTCCATGCCACACGTTCCGTTGGTTTATTACCGTCCGGCCCACAGGCAATAAGCTTGATGGGATATTCCGGCGGATCCGTCATACACCGTTTAAAGCTGGGCGCCGCTGTGGCATATCTGCGGTATGCATCACAATAACCGTGCGGCGTATAATTGCCACCGCCGGCCCACGGCTCATTTCCAATTCCCCAGTATTCTACATGAAAGGCCTCGGCACTGCCGTTTTTCTCCCGCTCTTTTTTTAGCGTGGTATCTTCTTCACGGTTGCAGTATTCCATCCATGTTTTCATTTCATCCACAGAACCGCTTAAAAGATTTACATTAATCCACGGTTTTGCCCCAACCATCCTGCATAAATCCACAAATTCATGGGTTCCAAACTGGTTTGTGTCCAGTTCAAAGGTTCCGAAATTTTCATTAAATGTCACCGGCCGATCCGCTCTGGGCCCAATGCCGTTGCGCCAGTGATAGGTATCCGCATAACATCCGCCCGGCCACCGAATCACCGGCGGCGCAATTTTTTTCATGGCTTCCACAAAATCCTTCCGGATTCCTTTCACATTTGGAATATGCGATGTCTCTCCGACCCAGATGCCATCATAAATACACCCGCCAAGCACCTCAATAAACTGTCCATGAAGCATTGGGCTGATTTGACCGCAGCACTGATCATCCACATAAATCGTCACCATATAATGGATGCCTCCTCCTTGAAACTTTGTATCTCCATTTTAGTGATCCCGCGGATTAATGTATATAACACTTCTTTGCACTTTATCACACTTCTTACTTAAATTTGATATTTTTACTAATATTTCTTATTTTCATCCCCTGTTTCATAGCGTTTTTGATAATTACCAGGCGTCATTCCTGTAATTTCTTTAAAAACTTTACCAAAATGGCTCTGAGACGCAAACCCCAGGGAATAGGCAATTTCCTTTGGCGAACAATTTGTATAAACAAGCTGATTTTTTGCAAGCTGCACCTTCTGGGTCTTACAATAGTCCATGATCGTTATACCCATTTTTTCATGAAACAGCTTAGACAGATAATTTGGATTAACATTTAATTGTTCAGCCAGCTCTGCCACCGTAATTTTGTTGTGAATATTTTCAAAGATTAGATTCAGACATTTGTCCACCAGAGGATGAAAAGTTTTTTTGCCATCCTTATGTGCTTTTACAAGACGGGTAAACGCCATCTGAGCACTGCGGACAATTAAAAGAAGATTTGCCATATTAGTCTCGGCTTCAATCTGACGGATGTAGCTGTCGCTGAGCGCATAAGCCGCCTCCGAGCTGACACCGCCTTCCAGGGCAGACCGGGTGGATATGGCCACAACCACAATACTTAGATTTTTTTTAGAACGAACCAGGTCTTTTGCCAGGATGCCCAGTTTTCCCCCTAAAGGAATATCCAGAGCATGTTTAAGCCCTTCAACATCTCCGCTGCGAATGCAGTCCTGCTCCAGCTTTTCCTGGCTATAGGCGTTATGCGCCCGTACCCCCCCCGAAAATTTTTTCGTTATCCCTTTCCATCCATTGATTTTGCATAAAAATCGGTGTCTGGGTACGGATATATTTTGTCTTAATATGATGTTCCAGCATCTCATTTAATGTTGTCTCTTTACCGGTCATAAATTCATAAGCCATATGTACCACACGGCAAAAATCCACAAAATCCATCTCCGCCATCTGTATGGCCTGATTCTCAGGCACACGGAAACGCTGTCTGATTGAATGTTCAGCCATTTTGAAAGAAACATTGGAAAGCACCGGTCCCAAAATGCACAGCATTCCCGACCGGTCTTTAACCACACCACAGTGGACATTTTCCAGTACTTCTTCCAGCATTGGATTTTCTCCCGAAATACGCTGTTCATATTTTTTCAAAAAACCAGACTCCAGATCCAATATGCCCATCTGCTCGGCTCTGTCACTGTTTTTCTCCACCATAGTGCCATCTGCTGTATACACCCCGATTGGAATATGTGTAATCCTTGAAAGATGTTTTGCAAAATGTTTAATATTCATCATTTAATCCCCCACCCATACTGCATCATCAACCGCTTTGCCATCTAAATACGGTTCACTAAAAATAACTATATCACATTTCTCTAAAAAACAAAATATCACAAAAAGGCATCTCTCAAGGACCGCTTAAATGTTCGTTTTTTCGTTATTCTCCAAAATCCAGGAAAATAAATAGAGAATTGCATGTAAGATTTTGATATGATAAGATAGATATAGCTTAATAAAAAATAGATATAGCTTAGCAAAAAATTCCCCGGCTTACAGAAAATTCACACTTCCTGCAAGCCGGGGTATTTATGGGAGAAATGATTATGAACACATCAGAAAACACTTCGGCTGCTGAGGCCGAAAACAAAATCATCAGCGGCGTGATCTGGAAACAGCTGATGCTCTTTTTCTTTCCCATTGTACTGGGAACATTTTTTCAGCAGATTTATAATACCGCTGACGCCGTTGTTGTAGGGCGCTTTGTAGGCAAAGAGGCCCTGGCCAGCGTAGGCGGCTCCACCAGCCAGATTATTAATCTGATTGTAGGCTTTTTTGTAGGACTGTCCTCCGGTGCAACGGTTGTACTTTCCCAGTTTTATGGTGCCCGTGACGCCCAAAATGTCAGCCACGCCATGCATACTGCAGCCGCCTTCTCTATCGCAGGCAGTCTGGTTATTACCGTTCTGGGCGTTATTTTCGCCCCTTCGCTGTTGTCTCTGATGAACACACCTCAAAATATTATGGCCGATTCAACACTTTATCTCCGTGTTTACTTTTCGGGCATTATTTTTGTGTTCATTTACAATATCGGTTCCGGTATTTTAAGAGCAGTGGGAGACTCTAAACGCCCCCTGTATTTTTTAATCATTTGCTGTATGATCAATATTGTCCTGGATCTTGTGCTTGTTCTGTTCTTCAAAATGGGCGTCGCCGGCGTGGCCATTGCCACACTGATTTCCCAGGCCGTGAGCGCAGTTCTGATCGTCATCACACTGATGCGCTCCACCGATTTGTTTCGTCTGGTTCCCAGGCAGATTCGCTTTCACAAAAAAGTGCTGCTTCGTCTGCTGGCCATCGGACTGCCCGCAGGACTTCAGTCAGTGATGTACACCCTTTCCAATATGACCATCCAGACTTCTTTAAACGGCTTTGGCACAGACACCGTTGCCGCCTGGACCGCTTTTGGCAAAATGGATGCCTTTTTCTGGATGATCTGCAGTGCTTTCGGCATCTCTATCACTACCTTTGTGGGGCAGAATTTCGGTGCCGGCAAAATTGACCGAATGAAAAAAAGCGTCCGGATCTGCCTGAGTATTGCAGTGACAACAGCTGTGGCCATGTCCGCCCTTTTCTTTGTTTTTGGAAAATATGTTTTTCGCCTCTTTACCACGGATGCGTCCGTCATCGCCATCTGCATCCAGATGATGGTCATGATGGTTCCCGGGTATGCGATTTATGTATTTATAGAAATCCTGTCCGGAGCCCTGAGAGGGCGGGGCGATGTACTGATTCCCATGCTGATGACCTGTTTTGGCATCTGTATTTTTCGTGTCATCTGGGTCGTCGCTGTGGTCCCCCTGCGCAGAGAACTGAACACAATTATTATCAGCTATCCTGTGTCATGGATTATTACGGCAGCCTGCTTTATTGTGTATTATCTGGTACGGCAGCGGCAGTTTGACAAACAGGAGGCAAAACTTCCCGGCAATTAATCTCTCTGATTTTTTCCGGTTCCAGTTTATATCCATGCTTTTCATCCAAAAGCCCGTTAATTTCCTGCTGAACATCTGACACCTGAGTATAGCAATAACCTACAACATACGGAATTCTTTTAATCGCCGTTGTGATCCGGTCAAATCGCTCCAGAAATTCAGCTTCATCCGATACGGTTTTGCCGTACCCCCAGGCACCTTCCTCACCACCAGAAAAAGCAATTCCTCCATATTCGCTGATTATCACAGGCTGCCCTCTGTATGTAAAACCATCGGCAAGGGCGGCCTTACTTTTATTGGGATACAGCCTTCCTGCTATAATATCCTGCAGATGGTCCGCATAGCGTTCATAAAAAGCAGCCCCATCCTCTTCATAATCATGAAGCGTAAGTATATCGGAAACCGTATGCTCCCATCCGTCATTGACAATGACCGGGCGCATACCGTCAAAACTTTTAGTCAGATAATAAATGGATTGGGTAAATGCCTGCTGCTTTTCATCTGTTTTGATCTGATGGATCCCCCATGATTCATTAAAAGGCGTCCAGGTAATAATGGATGGATGGTTATAATTCTGTCTCACAACATCCATCCATTCTTTTGTGAATTCCTGCACCGCAGCATCATTAAACTCATAGCAGGCAGCCATCTCACTCCATACAAGCAGGCCCTTGACATCACACCAATACAGAAAACGTTCATCCTCGGTTTTCATGTGTTTGCGCACACCGTTATACCCCATACTTTGTATTTTCTCAATATCCTCAATCAAAGCCGCCTCATCCGGCGGTGTTAGATGGGAATCTGCCCAGTAGCCCTGATCCAAAATCAAGCGCTGATACAACGGGGTGCCGTTAAGCAGAATATTCCCATTGCTGATTTGAATATCCCGCATCCCAAAATAGGAACAAACCTCATCCACGATCTCATGCTCTGTGTATATCCGAATCACAACCTCGTAAAGCGCAGGGTCATCCGGCGTCCACAAATGCAGCCCCCACGGGCTCTCCCAGGGTGCATACAAACTGATTTGATCCTCTGCATACGTTCGCTGAATCTGTCGGCATGAACGGCTTATATCGGTTCCCTCATAGGAAACAATGGTTTCTATCATATAAGTACCTGCACAGACTTCCGGTACCAGGTCATATATAAAATTCACTGCGGCAGCTTCCAAATCAGGGGTAATTTTCACAGCTTTTAAATGCACCGGATTCACATATTCCAGCCATACCGTTTTCCATATCCCGGTCGTCTGCACATACCAGCAGCCAAAATTATTTTCCATCCAGCGCTGCTTTCCCCGGGGCTGCACAATACTTTTGGAATCTTCCACCTTTACAGTAATTCTGTTTTCCCCGGGACTGACATATCGGGTAATATCAAATGAAAATCTCGCATATCCACCCTGATGGGAACCAACCGCTTTTCCGTTAATCCATACGATTGTTTTAAAATCACTGCCCTCGAAATGAAGCAGAATTTTTTTTCCGTCAATCTCCTTTTCTTCAAGCATCACCGATCGGCTGTACCAGATATTTTCATGATGGCCCGTTTCATAAATACCACTCTTTTTTGTTTCATAAGTAAACGGCACCTGTATGGTTCGATGTTCTTTGGGAAAATTCACACTCCAGTTTTTCTCCTGTCCCATGTTGTTATCATCAAACGCAAAATCCCAGCTTCCGTTTAAATTCTTCCAGTTATGTCTGACCATCTGTGGCCGTGGATAGTCTTTAATATAGTTTCTCATAAAATGTAAATCTCCTTCTGCTACAATTTATTTATGGGTACTAACCCGTCATCCCTTAACAGAGCCTACCGTCATTCCTTTTACAAAATATTTTTGAACAAACGGATAAATAATCATAATCGGAATTAATGAAATAAAAATCTGTGCACATCGAATTGTCCGGTCATCAATCATTGATAACAGCTTGAAATCATCCAAACTCAAAGTACTTAAATCACGTTTTACAACAACAGTGTACAAATAGGACGCCAATGGATAACTACTGGGAAAATTCGAAAAGATCAAACCATCAAAATAACTGTTCCACTGGGTGACGAAAGAAAACAATGTGAGCGTGGCTATGGAAGGCTTTGCACAGGGTACATAAATTAAAAAACAGGTTTTAAACTGATTGGCACCATCTATAAGTGCTGCCTCCTCCAGTTCCTTTGGAATCCCCCGAAAGAAGTTCAGCATGAGAACAATATTATATACCGAAATTGTAGTCGGAAGAATCAATGCCCAGATGGTATCCATCATATGCAGATTCTGAATCAAAAGGTATCCAGGAATCAGACCTCCAGAAAACAGCATAGTGAAGAAAAAAATCCATGTATAAACACTTCGGCTTCTCAACTGTGTATTGGATTTAGAAAGCGGATAAGCTGTCATGATTGTAATCAGCATGGATAAGGGAACTCCAATGAGCACCCTTTCCATAGACTTAAGTAAAGCAAGCCAAAATTCCTTACGCTCCAATACATACTGGTATGCACTTGTGGTAAATTCCACAGGAAGCAAAGAAACCTTGCCTGCAGAAACAGCAGTCGCACTTGAAAATGACATGGCCAAAATATTTAAAATCGGAAACAGGCATACAGCCAGCAGCAAAGTCAGCAATGAATAGTTAATGATCTGAAAGACAATGCGCCCTTTACTCTTCTTTTTCATGGAACCCCTCCTCTTTAAAAGACACGATAATCAGCCAGTTTATACGCCAGAAAATATGAAACTGATATAAATATCGTAGAAATAACCGATTTAAATAACCCTACTGCCGTTGCCGGTCCGTACTGGGCATCTATTAAACCTAACCGGTATACAAAAGTATCCAATATGTCTCCTGACTCATAAACCGCCTTACTGTAAAGGTTAAATACCTGGTCAAAACCGGCATTGAGCACATTGCCAAGACTTAACACCATCATCAAAACAATAATCATACGGATTCCCGGCAGCGTCACATGCCATGTCTGACGCCACCGATTGGCTCCGTCAATTCGAGCAGCTTCATACAAATCCGTATCAATCCCAAGAATTGCTGCCAAATAAACAATCGCACCGTATCCGAAATTTTTCCATAAGTCAGTCACAATTAAAGTTCCCTGAAAGTAATCATTGTCGCCCAGAAAAAATATTTCATCTCCGCCCAGAGCTGTAATTACCTGGTTAACAACGCCTGAACCAGGGGAAAGAATATCCAGAAAAATCCCCCCAAGAACAACCCATGATAAAAAGTAGGGAAGATATACAATTGTCTGCACTGTCTTTTTAAATCTGATGCGATGAACTTCATTAAGCATTAAGGCAAATACAATGGGCACAACAAGCCCCAAAACAATTTTCCAGAATGCAATAATTACCGTATTCTTCATGGCTTGCCCAAAACCCGGAAGATTAAATACATACTCAAAATTTTTCAGGCCAATCCACTCTTGATTTCCAAACAACCCTTTACTCGGTATAAAATCCTGAAATGCAATGATAAGTCCACCCATCGGAACATAGCTGAAAATGAGAATAATAATCAAGCCAGGTAATAACATTAAGTGCAGCGGTAATTCCTTCTTGAAAACTGATATCGTATATTTGGGCCTGTTTTTTTTGCGTTCTTTGCCATTCATTGTATTCCCTCCTGTCATCCTTTATAGCCCTATAAATACTGACTGTTATTTATTTTCTTCATACCAGGCATTAACTTCGTCGGTCATATCCTGACCGCCGGCAGCTTTCCATTCCTCAACCACGGTATCAAAGGCATCCAATGATTCCTGGCCGGATATAATTTTAATAAACACTTCATCCAGCATATCATCCAGTGTCGTTTTCTTTGTGGTCATCACATCACCAGCAGCACCTAAAAACTGATCATGAACAATTTCTACCTGATCACTGCTCTGGTATTCCATAAGCAATTCCTGGCTGCCATTCTGGCCAAATACTCGATTCCAGCCCCAATAGGTTTTGTCTCCATTAAGTGCTTTATTACAATAATCCCACATACTGTACATTTCACCATTTAAATCACCAGGATCCTGCGTTTTTAAATGTTCAGAAATTTCCTTTGTTGTCACCTGGTTTTTATTTGGCCCGCTCATATTCACTGGTGCCAATTTCCACAGCCCTTCTGCGCCATTGCCTGGGTTTGCATAAACTTCATATTCATTAAGTTCAGGATCCAGTACCTTTTCGCAATAAAGGTTCATCATCTGCACAAGCGCTTCCGGATGCTCACATTTTTTACTTACAACATACCAGCTTCCTGTAGCCATATGAATACCGGGACGCACCTTTTCCCCCGCCTGAGCCATTGGAATCATATACGGCATCCAGTCCGCGTTTTCATCGGCATTCACAACGCTCTGAAGATAATCCAGAGGTGAGGCATGGAAGCCATACATGGCGCCGCATCTTCCATTAACCAATGCCTCATTAGCCTTTTGGCCGTCATTGACATAAAATTCAGGATCCACCAGGCCCTCTGCATATAATTCAGCCAGAGACCCCAACGCCTCCTTCATTTCCGGAGCCGTACTTCCGTAAACAAGCTTTCCGCTTCCATCATCAATCCAGTACTGCGGATAAGCGCCATAAGCATTGCACCAGCCTTTAATATCAAACTGATTGCCATATAAGTCGGAACTAAGCGCCAGTCCTACACTCTGGTCTCCAGCATAATCCATAAATGCCTTAAGCACCGTTTTCAATTCTTCAATGGTTTTTGGCGCTTCCAGGTTCAATGCATCCAGCCAGTCCTGACGCAGCCACAGAATCTGTGCCATTTCCAGGTCACAATCCAGAAATGGAAGACCATACTGTACATTGTCAATCATACTGGCCTTAATGGCAGAATCACCGCCAGCCTCCAGTAAACCTTTCAGATAGTCACTGGCATACTGGTCAATATATGGTCCCAAATCCACAATTAAATCAGCTTCCACAAGCCGTTTTAAATTGGCTTTATCTACAATGGCCACATCCGGTATATCGCCAGAAGCAATTGCAGCATTAAACTTTTGCGTATATAAATCCGGGCTGGACGCAATCCAGGAGTACAAAACATCATATCCCAGCTCATCGGCAATCAGATCGGTCCATACATTATCCTCATAGGACTGATCCTTCAGATGCGCAAAAACATTAGATTCTACCATAGAATCCTGCTATCTTACGAAAGTAATCGGTATCAGGCCATTTTCCCCGGTTTCAGCAGAATTTGCCTGAGGATTTGCTCCCGCATTTCCGCACCCGGCAAGTGCAGCTACAGACATGGTTGTTGCCATTAACATCATCATTTTCTTTTTCATTTTCATTCCTCCTATACACACGGGGCGGCATCTCCTACCCCCCTTTTGTTTTCAATCCGGTTAAATGCTTATTTTTGATAATAGAGAACCGGACTAATCAAAATACCAGATGGTTTCAGCTGATACTCATAGGCCCAGGCAGCATCTTTTGTCCGGAAAGAATCCGGATGTCCCGGCCATGGCTCTGTGTGATTACAATTATGAAGCATTCCAAAAGTATTGACCCGATTGCCAAATGCAACCAATTCCAGCATATGTGAACCCTTTGAAAGTCCATGCACCGTCAGATTATAAGGCGAAAACGCAATCATTCCCCAATCCTTTCCATCCACTCTGACCTTGACTAAAGCACACCTAAACTGGGTTGCTCTAACCTGTATATCCCCGTCTTCAGCCAGTTCAAAAGGAATCTTATAGGTCAGGTTACCACCATAAAATGGCAGTCCCTGAACACACCAGTCTCCAAAAGCAATTTGTTTTCTTGCACGCTCCACAACCGTATTTTTTCCCCATACGCGAACACCAAAGTTTCCGAGAAGATACATCGCCTCCACATTGACACGATTGGAATAGGGCATTTTTACAATCAATGTATTTTCTCCTTTTAAAAGTCCCGGAACACATACGGTTTGTATTGACCGGTCAACATAATACCCTGTAACAACCGGCGATATCTGTACCCCATTCCAAAAAATCCAGGTATGTTGGGCATTTTCCATCGCCAGCCGTAAATCCGGCACTTCTGTTTCTGAATAGATGGTATATTTAAGACAAATCCAGTGCGCAGCCCCTTCAGCGCCTTTGGTCACCCATGGCTGAGCAAAAGCCTCCGTTCGCAGCGGATATCCTGCAAAGGTCCTGAACTTATTATCCAACCGCAAAATTTCCTCTTTAGGCAGCCAGGGGCCGTCATCAAACCGCCCTTCCGCCATATCCAATACAAGCACATTGGGCTCCGCCAATTCCATATCCACAAATGCCGGTATTGGAAGTTCTGTCAATGTCTTCTCCACCGCGGTCCGTGTCTCCTTTAGCATTTGATGTTTTTCAATCCCCTCATCTCCATCGGGGTCAAGACAGAGCAAAACCGAATCATGATCAAAAACTTTCTTTTCAATCCATGTTCTCCCATCTTTATATGTATACGCGATATCCTGGATATCACCAGACATGGCATCATAAAGCCTTGGTCTGTATTTACCGGAAATTTTAATAGTTATCTGACAAGCATCTGGGAGATCCGGATTCTTCATTTTATAGCAGTGAGCCAAAAACAGCCACAATCTGCTGCCATCCCGACGAACCTGACTCAGCATATTTTTTACCCTGGCCCCGGTCTGATCACAGACATCTACAATGCGGTGAGCCTCCAGCGCTGTCAAAATCTGATTTCGCGAAAAACCAACATTTTCACATTCAGCAGCAAACAGTTCCGCCTCCCGATCTTCTTGTGCATCAATACAAGATGGCCGTGTACCAGTAAAAATCACCCGTCCCCCCTTCGCCTTAAATGCTTTAAGGCGGCATATTGTACTGCGCCTTAAAGTCACACAGTTTGGCACAAGAATCACATCATAATTCATTTTTCCCACCACAACGGATTCACCAGCTTCCAGACATTCATCCGGCATCTGACTTTTCCAGAGAGCTTCGCATATAAAATCAAAATCAATAAGTCCAAACAGCAGCCACTGTGTAAGCTTTTTAAAGTTTTCATCCATCTCCTCGCGGATTCCCTGGGTCTGCTGCCTTGGCCCCCAGTACAGCCAGTAGGATTCTATAGGATGAATAACACCAACACGAACAACAGGTTTTCCCCTTGTCAATGCTGTATTTAGTCTCGCAAAATAATTTTCTATGTTGGAATATTCCTCATACCACGGAGACTGATAACCAATCGATGCTGGATAATCTCTTTTGGCCTCCCCGGCCATGGATGTCCAGGTAAGATGATGGACACGCACCGTGACTCCCAAAGCAGCCTGCCAGTCTCCAGCCAGCTTATGTCCCCGAAAATCAAAATTCCAGTTTGTGACACCGTATAATTCACTGAGCATTCCCTCACAGCCATACTGATGAACCGCACTCTGTGCCTGCTTGGCCGTATTCAATTCCCGTCCATCATAAAGCATATCAATCCCTGGTATACCAAAGGAACGATAAGAACGCATCGCTTCTCCCAAAACCGCAGTTTGGGAAGCAAGGGTTGGCTCCTCCATCATATGACCAGTCAGGCAAATCCCATGATTCTGACACCATTGCCCAATCTGGTCCGCAAAAGCCTGCGTAAACCGTTCACACAGATGATCATGGTACCAGTAACGTTTGGTGGATATTTTTCCTTCCGGAAGTTCCCATATACATTCCGGAAGACTTTCCAGAAAATCACAGCCATACGTTTGTTTATAAGTCACCGCAAAATCATCTGTAAAGGGAAGTCTTATTTCCCGTTTTTCATAAGCAGCTCCCAGAATAGCCTTTGGACAAAACTGGGGTTCATCAGTAAAAATTGCCGGAACATCTTTTCCAAAATCATCTCCAAAATATTTGAAATACGATTCATGGGTTAATTCAATAAACCGCCTGACTGCTTCCGGATTCAATGTATCTACATAAGCCTGATTATTAAACCATGGATGATCTCCCGCAACTTCCCGGTAAAGGTACCACAGATCTGCATCATCGGAAATCCTGTCCCCGTTTTTTATATAACAATAAGATTTCAAGTATCCATTTTCCAGAGTAATACTGTATTTTCCAAGATAAAGCCTTCGATCCGTCTCCTTCAAACGTATCGGGGAAAGCAGCAAATAACGCTGACGATATTTCTCATCCACAGTGACCTTTCCACCTGCACTTCCGGATGGAAATCGGTCTTCATCGTAAAGCCATATTTTTAATCCCAACGCCTTCCCCTGATCGATCGCATAACGTACCATCTCCATATATTCATCCGAAAGATAAGGTAAATCCATCCCCGTCCTACAGTGAATATGTGCCCCGCCCATCCCCATTCTTTTTAGATCTTTAAGAATATAATCCACATCCGATTTTGTCACTTTACAGTTCCAGGCCCAAAATGGCGCCCCTCTGTACTCATTCGTGGGATTTTGAAACAATTCTTTTTTCAGCTCTGATTCTCGATTTTTTCGATACAGCATAATACCCTCCTTACCGTTTCCAACATTTATACAACTATTATGTTTTAACTACGTTGATTATACTAATATACTTCAATTTAAACAATATATTTTGTTGATTTATTCCAATATTTTAGTTGTTTTTATTCATTTAAATATATTTTATGTTTAAATTGTATTCATCCTTTTTTAAATCCCACAATTTATATAAAAAAACGGCATACGCCAAACCAATATCTCTGCTCACGCAAAGGTATTTGCCTGACATATACCGTCTTCATTGTAAAACAAAAAGGCTGCCTTAAGCTCTTTCCGAATAGGCAATACTCATTATAATATCCTGACCATAATCTCCGAATTTTTTTCCAAATATATTAAATCCGCCTTTATGCACAGCATCATCTTTGACACCGATTCTTACAAGAATCGTGTTTTTATCCATGATTTTTAAATCTTCAACCGTACGGCTGCCTACCTTTTGATGATTGATATAGCAGCCATCGCTCCCAATTTCCCATATTGTCAGCAGACCATACTGTGTCCGCCCGGCAGACCAGGTTGGCGGCGTAATTTTCCCCCTTCTTTTTCCAAAGTCTCCAGGGCTTGTCCATGTGCCACATTCCAACCCGTTGATCCACAGTGTAATATCAGACTTCCAGTCCTCACTATATCCCAGAACTTCCGAACAGACTTCCGCAGAAACACTTAAAGACTGGGGTATGCATTTATAAGGCATTCCACGCAATCGATTGGGAAATGTATATTCAACATATCCGCGGGAACTCCACAAAATCTGAGCCGTTGTTCTTTCCGGCATATAGAATGACTGTTCCGTATCATCCATTTCCAAAATACATTGTTCATTAGCCAGCCCACATGGCGGTTCCACTTCACAGCTTGTATAATTTCCCACCGGCATTTCCACAGTGAGCACACTATCTACATCTGTATCTGCTTTTGTAAATCTAATATTAACCATATCTACAAACCTTGCACAAATCTTTGCATTTCCTCTGCTTCCCGGCTGTTCTTCTACAGTGACCAGTCCGGCATTTTGTAAAATCTTTATGTCTAAAGCCGCGCTGGATGGAGGAATTCCCATACTTTGAGAAATCTGAGAAATTGTCAGTTTTCCACTATTTAACAATTGAAGTATACGAACCCTTACAGGCGAGGACAAAGCCTTCCCCAAACGATTCAGTTCCTCCACATCACCGATTCTCAGGCGAACATTTTTAGCCATCAGCCTTTACCTCCGTTTTCAATAGTATGGTCAGATTTTATTTCCTATACACTAAGATTATCATAAATATTGCCGCTGCGTCAAAGTCAAGGCGTATTTTTAATTTCTTGAATTTTTAAATTTTCAGGCTTTTTATCAAAAGCCTTTCCCGTTATAAAAAACACCAGCGGAATGCTCAGGGCAGCCAGCCACCCCACAGGCCATGAAAACCAAAGGCCCACACGGTCAAAGGCCATTCCAAAGCCAGCAGCCGCAGCTACTTTCGCCGCAGGTTCCAGCACACTCCCCACGGTAGACACAAACATCTTTCCCATGCCCCTAAACAAGTTAAGAAACACATACATTAAGCCGCACAGCCAGTAAAACATGGTCACAATATTCAAATATTCCTGAGCAATGGCAATCACCTCTGTCTCGGAAGCCGACACAAAAAGTGTCACAAAAGGAACTGCCAGCAAACGAATGACAATCATAAGCACCAATCCCACGGATACATTAATTACCGCTCCAACACCTACACCCTGGCGAATTCTTTTGAAATTATGTGACCCGAAATTCTGACCGACAAAGGTGGAAACAGCCATACCTACGCTTTGCAGAGGCATAAGGGCAATCTGCTCAATTTTATTGGAAGCAGTGTAGGCGGCCACTGTATCTGTACCATAATTGTTAATCATGGACTGAACAAGCAGCATCCCCAGAGAAGTCACACCGTTTTGAACCGCCATGGGAAGTCCTATACGTATAATCTGCCCCAGCGTGGAAAAATCGGGACGCAGACTTTCTCTGTTCAGATGAAGCAGGGGATATTTCTTTTTCACAATCCACAGGCAAAATACTGATGACAGTGCCTGAGCAATAACCGTAGCTACAGCCACACCCACAACACCCCAGTGAAAGCATACAACAAAAACCAGATCCAGCACAATATTGGTGATACTGGAAATAATCAGGGCATACAATGGTGATTTGGAATCCCCCAGAGCCCTCATAATATTAGCAAACATATTATAGGAGATAGGCGCAATCGCGCAAAGATTATTCACAAGTAAATAAGCTCTGGCATCCGAAAAAATCTCATCCGGGGTATGCATGAGACGAAGCACTGGCCCCGAAAATATCATACTGACAACGGATATAAAAATCCATGCTCCAACAGATACATAAACAGCCATTCCGGCAATCTTTTGTATTTTTTCAAAGTCTCCGCCGCCAAAACTTTGGGAAACAAGAATACATGTTCCCATGGTGAGCCCGATAATCAGACACACAATCAAAAACAGCACCGACTGGGTGGCGCCAATAGCCGCCAGGGCATTTTTCCCTACAAAACGTCCCACCACAATGGAATCTACCATACTGTATACCTGCTGGAAAATATTTCCAAGAATCATCGGTATGGCAAAAGCGATCATCAGGCGAGCAGGGCTGCCTGATGTCATGTCTCCTTTGTTATTTTTCTCCATCAAAAAACCTCCTTCATTTTAAGCCTTTTCGCCAATAGTGCCTCAAAAACTTTGACAGTCACCGACATCGCTTTGGAGACGTGCGCCGCAAGGCGCACATAAAAAAAGTGCGATCCTTTAAATCAGACCGCACTTTTCTGTTTCCATACCAGCTAGTGTCCGTAATACGCAGCATAAAGCTGCTCACTATTCTTCTAAAAGGGCTTTTATCTCAGCCATGTGATATAATCATATCATAATCAAGGAAGATTTCCAAGATAAACGTCAAATATTTTTGCTTTTTTCATGGCTGTTACCAGTATAGCAGCAAGTATGGTTCCGCCAAAGCTGGATACAAAAAACGGTACAACATAAGCAAACAAAGCAGCTGATGTGTTTCCCATGAGCAAAACAGCAATCGGATAACTTAACAGTCCACCGATCACGGATGTGCCAAACAGCTCACCCAGATAAGCCCATGGCAGATGCCTGCCATATTTATAAAGCAGACCGCACAGCAGCGCACCGCACATCGAACCCGGGAAGGCCAGCAGTGTACCTGTTCCCATCAGGTTGCGGATCAGACTTGTAATAAAAGCCATTCCCACAGCATAGCCCGGTCCTAAAAACACGCCACCCAGGATATTGATAAAATGCTGCATGGGTACACATTTAGATGCGCCTACCGGAATAGACAGCGGTGAACACACAATCCCCACGGCGATTAAAATGCCTGCAAGTGCCAGTTTCTTTACGTTGATATTTTTCATTTTTTCCTCCTGTACTTCGGTCGATACTTCCTGGTATCCTCTCACTCCGGAACACGGATTCCCTCGCAGAATATTTTCGTACAGTGTACATATAAACAATGTACCGTAAAAATCCGAACGGCGCTCCCCGCCCGGCAAAACTCCATGCAGAAGGCAATTTTGATCAAACCTGCCAGATCATGAAGCAAAAAACCGCCAAAGCCAGCCCCAAACGACGTATAGCCTCAAACGACCTGTACCACATAAAAAAGGGCTTCCGGAATCCGGAAGCCCTGAATATACGCTGATATATCTTTCTGCTTCCTTCACTGGTCTTAACCAACAGGTTCTAAGGGTCAGGTTTTACCTTCTCAACTTTCCTAACGGGAAGTCCCCCTGCAAAATTCTATATCATTTTAGCACAATTAGTCCATTAAGTAAAGAGATTATTTTCTCTTCAGAATCGTCAGAACGGCACCGGCTACAATACCGGCAATAGACATAACACCAGCTACTGCGCCAAGAGGCGTGTTGTCTCCTGTCTTAGGAGCATCTTTCTCCGGAGCCTTTGTTTCAGAAGCTTTTGTTTCTGTTTCTTTCTCAGTTGCTTTTTCTGTCTCTGTCTCAGTTGCTGTTTCTGTTTCTGTCGGAGCCTGAGTTTCTGTCTCTGTCTCTACAGGCGCTGTTGTTTCTGTTTCCTCAGGCGCTGTTGTTTCTGTTTCAGTTTCTGTTTCTGTTTCAGTTTCTGTATCTTCCTGAATCTTCTGAATATTTACATCCAGTTTTCCGCCATTTTCAGCAAAGAAGTCACCGGATACTGTCATTTCATAGCCTTCCGGTACATACTGTTCAAGAATGGCGTAATTATTTACACCCTTTGGAACAAAGTAGTCACCGCCGGCTACAAATGTTTCGCCGTCCATGAAACGGATGTTCATAATAACGTCTGTGCTGATTTTCTGGATATTTACATCCAGTTTTCCGCCTTCTGTGG
>QFCH01000625.1_pt1 | contig 20403 bp, 17 predicted proteins | sample 5346071 | NCBI WGS metagenome assembly QFCH01 (sample SAMN09062255, study PRJNA434731) | Human gut metagenome, whole genome shotgun sequencing project. | isolation source: stool timepoint B chromium assembly | host: Homo sapiens | collected 2015
TCAGGTTAAGACAGTGGTCAATGGCGGCGAGGTTACTGGATTTGTACATTCAGATTATATTACGGTTTCCGGAAATTCTGGCAATTCCGGCTCCTCGGATGTGACACCAGCCAGCGGCGAAGGTGTATGTAATACAACGGCTCTTAATGTCCGCAAAGATGCGACCACATCCTCTGCAACCCTGGGGCTGATTTATAAGGGAGATAAAGTGACGATTACCGGCCAGAAGGATTCCTGGTATCAGGTGAATACAACGGTCAATGGTCAGGCGGTTACTGGTTTTGTACATACATCTTACATTACTGTGGGAGATAACAACGGCAGCGGTTCACAGGATGATGTGACTGTGACAGAGGTGAATGAAACTGTATGGGCTACAGATGGCGTGAATGTGCGTCAGTCCTACAGCACATCTTCTGCAATTATTTCTTCGCTGAGAAAGGGTGCCAGTGTAACCCGTACAGGTGTTTTAAGCAACGGTTGGAGCAGGGTTTCCCTTTCTAACGGAACAACCGCTTATATTCACAGTGATTATCTGACAACAACAAATCCAAACGGTGATTCTTCCGATAATGGCGGATCAGGGAATGGAGATTCCGGTATTACAGGTGTAACCGGTGAGGATATTGTAGCTTATGCCAAAAAATGGATTGGTTATCCCTATGTATGGGGCGGCAATAACCTGGAAACCGGTGTGGATTGTTCCGGATTTACGCAGCAGGTATACCTTCACTTTGGCATTACCTTAAATCGTGTGGCTGATGCTCAGAAGCAGAATGGTATTCGTATTTCTTCTGTGGATGAGGCTAAACCCGGAGATCTGTTCTTCTATGGCAGCTCCAGCTACGCAGATCATGTAGCTATTTATATGGGAGACGGCATGGTTATTCATGCCAGCAGTCCAACTGTAGGTATTATCACATCTCCGGTGTCCTACCGTACACCTGTGGCGATCGTTAGAGTGATTTACTAAGATTAAAAGATACGACCATATCAGAGTGGCTGTTTAAAACCAGAATATATAATTGGATGGATATAAAAACGGACAGGCAGTTTTCATTAGAAAGCTGCCTGTCCGTTTTTGGTGCAATATAAGCTTGTGTCCCCCGGTGGTGATTATCCGGTTTTTGCATGAAATGTCTGAAATTTCCTTTAAATCCTGTGAAATGAAAAACATGCAAAATGAAAAAAACATATTGACAAAAGAAGCATTGGAAAGAATGCACAAAAAAGCCGGAGATCTTTATAATAAAGGGATAATGGCAAGTTATATTTGTCACAAGTTATCCACTAAGAAAAAAAGGCTTTTTTTAAGGAAAAATAAGTTATACACAAAGTTATCCACATTATCCACAGGGAAATGATGTGGAAAAGTGTATATCTTTAAAAGTAAAAAACGAATATACGTTTTGGCGATAATGTAAAATCGTTATATTTCGACAAAAAAATAACGGGATTTACTTGACTTTAATGTTTTTAAATAATATTTAAATATTTATAAAATAATTTTATATTATTGAAAAAAATGTGATTATGTAAGAAATATTTAGAAAATAAATCGAATTGACTTGAAATAAATGATGTATATGGTATAATAATTTTACAATCAATGAACAGAGGAGGATTTTATCGGAAGAGTACTTCCAAATTATATATTGGCAGAAAAGGAGTTGGGTTTTATGCGTTATAGGATTAGCGGTAAGAACATCGATGTGACAGAAGGATTAAAGGAAGCGATTTACGACAAAATCGGAAAGCTGGAGAAGTTTTTCAATCCGGATACGGAAGTTATTGTAACGTTAAGTGTTGAAAAATTACGTCAGAAAATTGAAGTAACCATACCTGTTAAGGGAAGTGTGATCAGAGCAGAACAGGTCAGTGATGATATGTATGTATCGATTGATCTGGTGGAAGAAATTATTGAACGTCAGATGCGTAAGTATAAAACAAAGCTGATGAATCAGGCACATGCCTCAGGAGATTTTCAGCAGGCATTTTTGGACATGGAGGCAGAACCGGAAGAAGATATACGCGTTGTCCGTACAAAACGTTTTGCCATGAAACCTATGGATGTGGAAGAAGCCTGTGTACAGATGGAACTTCTTGGACATAGTTTCTTTGTATTTAGAAATGCACAGACCGACGAAGTTAATGTTGTTTATAAGCGTAAGGGAAACACATATGGATTGATTGAACCTGAATTTTAGGATTCGTTTATATTATTTTATGGTAAAGGATCACTTGATATGCAGTCGAATGACCGTATTGCCTGATATGTAAATTATAATCACAAAGTGCCGTTTGGAATCACATGAATATCCAGGTGATTTGAAATGGCACTTTTATTTTGTCCTTTCTTTCAGGCTTTTCGAAAAATTTATTTGCAAAAGCACAGGGTGGGTGCTACAATAAGATGAAAAACTATTTTTAGAGTTAAGCTGATATTCAGTTTGTGATATTTATTAGGAGTGAAAAGAATGGGAATAATGACAAAAATCCTGGGGACGCACAGTGAGCGTGAATTAAAGCGCGTGTGGCCGCTGGTGGATAAGATCGATGCACTTGACGAACAAATGCAGAAACTTTCCGATGAAGCGCTGCGCGCAAAAACAGATGAGTTTAAAAAGCGTCTCTCGGAAGGTCAGACACTGGATGATCTCCTTGTGGAAGCCTTTGCGGTTGTGCGGGAGGCGGCCTTCCGTGTCCTTGGCATGAAGCATTACCGTGTTCAGCTGGTGGGCGGTATTATTCTTCACCAGGGCCGTATTGCCGAGATGCGTACAGGTGAAGGTAAAACCCTTGTATCTACCCTTCCGGCATATTTGAATGCCCTGGAAGGTAAGGGTGTGCATATTGTTACTGTCAATGATTATCTGGCACACCGTGATGCCGAGTGGATGGGCAAGGTCCACGAGTTTCTGGGACTGACGGTGGGGGTTATTTTAAACAGCATGACACCTGAAGAACGCCGTGCAGCATATGCCTGTGATATTACCTATGCCACAAATAATGAACTGGGCTTTGATTACCTGAGAGATAATATGGTGATTTATAAGGAACGTCTTGTTCAGCGGGATCTTCATTATGCCATTATCGATGAGGTGGACTCTGTGTTGATCGATGAGGCCAGAACACCTTTAATTATTTCAGGTCAGAGCGGAAAATCCACGGAACTTTATCGCGTATGTGATATCCTGGCCCGTCAGATGGTTCGAGGTGAACGCAGCGGTGAGATGACGAAAATGGCTGCGATCATGGGTGAAGAAATCGAGGAAACCGGAGATTTTATCGTAGACGAAAAGGAAAAAGCCATCAATCTTACAGAGGATGGGGTGCATAAGGTGGAGAAATTCTTCAGGATTGAAAACCTGGCAGACCCTGAAAATCTGGAAATTCAGCATAACATTATTCTGGCACTGCGGGCACATAATTTAATGGCCAGAGACAAAGATTATGTGGTTAAGGACAATGAAGTTCTTATTGTGGATGAGTTTACAGGACGTATTATGCCTGGAAGACGTTATTCCGATGGGCTTCATCAGGCTATTGAAGCCAAAGAAGGTGTGAAGGTCAGACGTGAGAGTAAAACATTGGCTACGATCACGTTCCAGAACTTTTTCAATAAATATGCCAAAAAGAGTGGTATGACCGGTACGGCCCTGACTGAAGAAAAGGAATTCCGCGATATTTATGGAATGGATGTTATCGAAATTCCAACGAATAAACCGGTGATTCGTAAGGACCATCACGATGCAGTTTATAAAACCCATAAAGAGAAGATAAATGCGGTGATTGATACAATTATTGAAGCCCATAAAAAGGGACAGCCTGTGCTGGTGGGCACGATTACCATCGAAGCTTCTGAGGAGATCAGTGCGCTTTTGAAGAAAAAGGGTGTACCGCATAAAGTCCTTAATGCCAAATTCCATGAGATGGAGGCTGAGATTGTAGCTGATGCAGGACAAAAGGGAGCGGTAACCATTGCCACCAATATGGCCGGCCGTGGTACGGATATTAAACTGGGTGAAGGTGTGGCCGAGCTGGGTGGTTTGATGATTATTGGTACAGAGCGTCATGAGTCCCGCCGTATCGATAATCAGCTGCGTGGCCGTGCAGGCCGTCAGGGTGACCCGGGTGAATCCAGATTTTATATTTCTCTGGAAGATGATCTGATGCGTCTGTTCGGTTCAGAAAGACTCATGGGCATCTTCAATTCTTTGGGATTTCCGGAGGGTGAGGCTATTGAACATAAGATGCTCTCCTCTGCAGTTGAAAAGGCTCAGATGAAGATTGAGTCCAACAACTATGGTATTCGTAAAAACCTGCTGGATTACGATGCGGTTATGAATGATCAGCGTGAAATTATTTATGAGGAACGCCGTAAAGTACTGGACGGCGAAAGTATGCGGCCGGTTATAATTAAGATGATCGGAGATACATTAAAGGAAGCCGTGAATAATGTCATCAATGAATCACAGCCTGTGGAGGAGTGGGATCTGGATGAGTTAAATGTTGTTCTGGCCCCTATCGTTCCTATGGAACCGATGTCCACGGATCCGAAAGATTATGACGGATACACAAAGGATAAGCTGATTGCCCAGGTTACGGAAAAAGCGGTTGCCTATTATGAGACTAAGGAAAAAGAATTCCCTGAACCTGAGCATTTGCGTGAACTGGAACGGGTTGTGCTTTTGAAGGTAATTGACCGTAAGTGGATGGATCATATTGATGATATGGATCAGCTTCGTCAGGGAATCGGCCTTCAGGCGCTGGGACAGCGTGATCCCAAGGTTGAATATAAATTTGCCGGTTATGACATGTTTGACGAACTGATTCAGGGGATTTCCAGAGAAACCGTTACAGTGCTCATGCATGTGCGTATTGAGCAGAAAGCTGAACGTGAGGAAGTTGCCAAAGTCACAGGAACAAATAAGGATGATTCCATGGCAAAGGCGCCTGTGCGTCGTGGCGGAGACAAGGTTTATCCCAATGATCCATGCCCCTGCGGCAGCGGTAAAAAATATAAGCAGTGCTGCGGCCGCCTTAAATAAATGAAGGCAATCAATAAAATAAATGGTGATCAATAAACAGATCATGATCAGTAACATGGATGAAAGCCAGCTGTTTTGCGCGCTGTGCGGCAGGGCGCATTCAGTGCTTTTATATATAATAAGAAAGAGGTGATATCGTGGTTGAATTGGATCAGTTTAAATTTACACTGGGCAATTACACACAGCCGCTGATTGAAGTGAGGGATTCACTTTAACCTGGCTGGAAAAGAAGCCCGTATTCAGGAATTAGAAAATATCATGGAGGAGCCTGGATTTTGGGATAACCCGGATCAATCCCAGGAAGCCATGAAGGAATTAAAAGGGTTAAAGACAACGGTTGAAAAGTTTGACAAACTTAAGGGTGACTATGAAGATATTGAAACCATGATTGAAATGGGATATGAGGAAAATGATGAAAGTCTGATTCCGGAAATTCAGGAGATGCTGGATGCATTTGTCGAGGAATTTGAAGCATTGAAGATTTCTACTCTGCTTTCAGGAGAATATGACAGGGATAATGCGATCCTTACCCTTCATGCGGGAGCCGGCGGAACCGAGGCCTGCGACTGGACAAGTATGCTTTTTAGAATGTATACAAGATGGGCTGAACGCCATGGTTTTACAACCGAGGTCCTGGATTTTCTGGACGGTGATGAGGCCGGTATTAAGGCCATTACGGTTCAGATTAACGGTGAAAATGCCTATGGATATCTGAAGTCAGAGCGCGGTGTACACCGCCTTGTACGTATCTCTCCCTTTAATGCCAACGGCAAGCGGCAGACATCTTTTGCATCCTGTGATGTTATGCCTGATATCGAAGAAGATCTTGATGTGGAGATCAACGAAGATGATCTGCGCATCGATACCTACCGTTCCAGTGGTGCAGGCGGACAGCATGTCAATAAAACGTCCTCGGCGATTCGTATTACCCATTTGCCTACAGGAATTGTGGTACAGTGTCAGAATGAGCGTTCTCAGTTCCAGAACAAGGATAAGGCGATGCAGATGCTTAAGGCCAGATTATACATGCTTAAACAGCAGGAGAATATGGAAAAAATTTCCGGTATCCGGGGAGAAATCTCTGAAAACGGATTTGGAAGCCAGATTCGGTCTTATGTGATGCAGCCCTATAAACTTGTTAAGGACCATCGGACCGGTGAAGAGATCGGGAATGTGGATAGTGTGATGGATGGAAATATTGATCCGTTTATTAATGCTTATCTGAAATGGCTCAGTGTGGGCGGCAATACGGACAGCGAGGTATAATCGAAACAGACCGTCCGTTTGAAAATCATTAAACATTATTAAAAAAGTCGTACTTCATGGCCTTTGCGCGCCTGTATGGCGGGCTGGTGCTGTGTGTACGGCTTTTTTGTTGAGTTAACTCTGTGATTCTTTACAAAAATAAAATATAATTACAGAAACAGGTTGCAATTTCCGGGAAAGTATGCTACTATCTTCCTTACAAGAACAATTGTACTTGTTGGACGAACAAAGGTGGTAAATTAATGAAAGAAGATACAAAATACTATGTTGTTAAAAAGAAAGCTGTGCCTGAGGTTCTGCTGAAAGTGGTGGAAGCAAAGCGGCTGCTGGATTCTGAAAAGGTAATGACGGTTCAGGAAGCAACAGAGCTGACTGGGATCAGCAGGAGTTCTTTTTATAAATATAAAGACGATATTTTTCCGTTTCATGATAATGTGCGGGGCCGTACGGTGACATTGATGCTTCAGCTGGATGACCAGCCCGGGCTTTTATCGGCGGTGCTTAATCACATTGCGGATTATGGTGCGAATATACTGACGATTCATCAGGCAATTCCTGTGAATGGGATTGCATCACTGACTTTAAGCATTGACGTTCTGCCCACAACAGGAAATATATCCACACTGGTGGAAGATATCGAAGGCTTAAATGGTGTTCATTATGTAAAAATATTATCCAGGGAGTGAGACAGACATGAAAATTGCGGTTTTAGGATACGGTACTGTAGGGAGCGGTGTTGTGGAGGTTCTTAATGTGAACCGGGACAGCATTGCCAGACGGGCCGGTGAAGTCATCGATATCAAATATGTGCTTGATTTAAGAGATTTTCCCGGTGATCCTATACAGGAGAAAATTGTCCATGATTATCATATTATTTTAAATGATGATGAGGTCAAGGTCGTTGTTGAAGTCATGGGGGGTGTGGAACCGGCCTTTACCTTTGTCAGCCAGGCCCTGGCTGCCGGAAAGAATGTAGCTACCTCCAATAAGGAGCTGGTGGCTAAACACGGTGCCCGGTTGATTGAACTGGCCAGAGAAAACAGTGTGAACTTTATGTTTGAGGCCAGTGTAGGCGGCGGCATTCCCATTATCAGACCGCTCATTAATTCTCTGAGTGCGGATGAGATACTGGAAATTGACGGCATTTTAAATGGCACAACGAATTACATGCTCACAAAGATGGCTGAGGGCGGACTGGATTATGAGGCGGTTCTAAAAGAAGCTCAGGAAAAGGGATATGCGGAACGCAATCCGGATGCAGATGTCCAAGGCTATGATGCCTGCCGAAAAATCGCGATTCTGGCTTCCCTGGCCTATGGCCGTCAGGTGGATTTTGAGGATATTTATACCGAGGGGATTACAAAACTTACACCGGTCGATTTTTTGTATGCCAAAAAGCTTGGGACTGTGATTAAGCTGCTGGCTGTATGCCGACATGACGGGGAAGGGGTTTTTGCCATGGTTTCACCGGTAATGATTGGCAGTGGCCATCCTTTATATAATGTGAGTGATGTATTTAATGCGGTGTTTGTTAATGGAAATATGCTTGGAGACGCCATGTTTTACGGCCGCGGTGCCGGAAAGCTGCCAACGGCCAGCGCGGTGGTGGCGGATGTGGTCGAGGAAGTCAAGCATGTGCATACCAATGTTAAAATCAACTGGAACAAAGAAAAGTTGCAGCTTTCCGATATGAAAGAGGCGTTTCACAGATTTTTTGTGCGGGTTTTGGACCATGTGTCAAGAGATCGGGTGACCGAGCTTTTTGGACCGGTGGATTTTGTAACGGCCGATGGTGTAGAAGGTGAGTATGGTTTTGTAACCCAGACCATGGCAGAGCGAATTTTTGATGAAAAAGCAGGGGCGCTTGATGGTATGCTGACAAGAATCCGGGGGAATTTTTGATAAAAAAGAATGCGTTAGGCATCTTTTGACCCTAACATCTTAATATTTCAAGCTGCTCAGACTGGTTGTACATACAGGGACTGGGCAGCTTTTGTTTTTTGATGAAATGATAACCGTTTTGAAATGGAGGGAATATGATGAAGTATATTATAGTTCTTGGCGATGGAATGGCGGACGAACCTGTCGGCGGCCTGGGGGGACAGACGCCTCTTGAATATGGGAAAACACCAACGATGGACCGGTTGGCGCAAGTGTCGGAGATTGGCATGGTGCATACGATTCCTAAAGGAATGAAGCCAGGCAGTGACACCGCCAATCTTTCTGTTCTGGGCTATAATCCTGAAGTTTATTATACCGGACGTTCACCGTTGGAAGCTTTAAGCATTGGGGTGGACATGGATGATGATGACATTGCGATTCGAGCCAATCTGGTGACCCTCAGCGAAGAAGCGGGTGACTATGAAAATCGAACCATTACAGATCACAGTTCCGGGGAGATTTCTACACAGGATGCGTCAGTTCTGCTGGAGGCAGTGGCCCGGGAGCTGGGAAATGATTGTTTCAGGTTTTACGCTGGCACAAGCTACAGGCATCTTCTCATTTGGAAGGGAGGAAGCGTGGTGGATTTGTCCGCACCACACGATCATCTCGGTTGTGTGATCAAAGATTTTCTGCCGGAAAATAAAATGCTTTACGAAATGATGAAAAAGAGTTATGATATCTTAGTCAGTCACCCAATTAATGTAAAGCGGCGTGAAATGGGCCTTAATCCGGCCAATTCACTGTGGTTTTGGGGGGCAGGCACACGTCCGGCGCTGACCTCATTTGAGGAAAAAACCGGAAAAAAAGGTGTCATGATTTCGGCAGTCGACTTGCTCAAGGGTATTGCAGTTGGCGCACAGATGGAAAATATGAGCGTGGAGGGGGCCAATGGCGGCCTTCACACAAATTACAGAGGCAAAGCCATGGCGGCTGTGCACGCCCTGCTTGAGGAAGGAAATGATTTCGCTTATATCCATGTGGAAGCTCCGGATGAAATGGGGCACCAGGGAAGCGTTGAAAATAAAATAAAGTCCATTGAATATCTGGATGATCAGGTGATCAAAACCGTGGTTGAGGCCATGGATGGATCGGGTGAACCCTATCGGCTGCTTGTGCTTCCGGATCACCCCACACCGGTAAGGCTCCGCACCCACACAGCCGCGCCTGTCCCTTATATGCTCTACGACAGTCGGGAAGCATTTGACCGTGGGATCAGTGACCGGTTAAGGTATTATAACGAAAAGGAAGGCGAGGCCAGCGGTATTTGTATAGCCAATGGCTATGAATTGATTGACCACCTGTTTAGCCGATAAGCGATGATGCCGTTTAACGGCGGCGACATTATAGATTAGGAGGCCAATATGTTAATTGTTAAAAAATTCGGCGGCAGCTCTGTAGCCGATAAAGAAAGAATATTTAACGTTGCCAGAAGAGTCAGCGAGGATTATAAAGCCGGCCATGATGTGGTTGTTGTTCTTTCGGCTATGGGCAAAACAACGGACGGCCTGATTGCTCAGGCCCGTGAGATTAATCCTAAAGCGCCAAAGCGTGAAATGGATATGCTTTTGACATGCGGAGAACAGATGTCTGTAGCACTGATGGCCATGGCGCTGCACAGTCTGGGGCTTCCGGCGGTATCGCTTAATGCATGGCAGGTGGCGATGCATACAAGCAGTGCCTATGGAAATGCCCGTTTAAAAAATATTGATTGTGAACGTATTACAGCAGAGCTGGAATCCAGACGGATTGTTATTGTCACAGGATTTCAGGGGATTAATAAATACGATGATTATACAACCCTGGGACGGGGCGGTTCGGATACAACGGCAGTTGCCCTGGCAGCGGCATTGCATGCGGATATGTGTGAGATTTACACCGATGTGGAAGGGGTTTATACAGCGGATCCAAGAATTGTTCCAAATGCAAGGAAGCTTAAAGAGATTACATATGATGAAATGCTTGAGCTGGCAACTCTGGGGGCCAAAGTCCTTCACAATCGTTCTGTGGAGATGGCAAAGAAATTCGGTGTTTGGCTTGTTGTAAGATCCAGTTTAAATGAAGCGGAAGGAACAGTTGTGAAGGAGGTTTCCAAGATGGAAAAAATGCTTGTCAGCGGAGTTGCCGCAGATAAAAATGTCGCGCGTATCGCAGTTACAGGTTTAAAGGATGTGCCTGGTGTGGCTTTTTCTCTTTTTAATCTGATATCAAAAAATAATATTAATGTAGACCTTATTTTACAGTCCATTGGACGCAGTGGGACAAAGGATATTTCATTTACTGTTGCCAGTGAAAATGTGGATGATGTGCTTAAGGTTCTTTCTGAAAATAAGGCTGGCCTGTCTTTCCATGATGTGGATGTGCGTATGGATGTGGCTAAGGTGTCGATCGTAGGTGCGGGGATGATGTCCAATCCGGGGGTGGCCTGCCGTATGTTTGAAGCACTGTATGATGCCGGAATTAATATTCGTATGATTTCAACATCAGAAATTAAAATTTCGGTTCTGATTGATCAGGAACTGACCGAAAAAGCAATGGTCAGCATCCATGATAAATTTCATCTCGCAGAATAATTTTATTCTACAGAATAGTTTTGGCTTACACAATAATTTTATTTTACACAATAAAATGGAATGCCGCGCTTTAAGGCGCGGCATTTCCTGAAATAATCGTAATTTAAATAATCGTAATTCGGACAAGCTGTCGTGTTGCGGTGTTGTTATGGATGAAAGTGAGGAATGCGCTATGGATATTATAGCAGTGCTGGGACAGGAACTGGGGATTCAAAAAAAGCAGGCAGAAGCTGCTGTAAAGCTTATTGATGAGGGGAATACCATTCCCTTTATTGCCAGATACAGAAAGGAAGCCACAGGGGCTCTCAATGACGAGGTTCTCAGAAATCTTTATGAGCGTCTTACCTACCTGAGAAATCTTGAAGAGAAAAAGGCTCAGGTGCTTTCCAGCATTGAAGAACAGGGAAAATTGTCTGAAGAACTTCAATGCCAGATCCAGGCGGCGTCTACTTTGGTGGCTGTGGAGGATCTGTATCGCCCCTATCGGCCAAAACGCCGGACAAGAGCAACGATTGCCAAAGAAAGAGGACTGGAACCGTTGGCTGGATTGATTTTACTTCAAAAGACCAATGTATCTGTGGAAAAAGAAGCTGAGAAATATATTTGTGCGGATAAAGGTGTGGAAACGGTGCAGGATGCCATTGACGGCGCAAAAGATATTTTGGCTGAATATTTTTCGGATGAGGCGAAATACCGCACATGGATTCGTAAAACTACATTTAAGGAAGGGCTTTTAGTCACATCGGCCAAGGATGAGAAGGCGCAGTCTGTTTATGAAATGTATTATAATTACAGTGAACCTGTGGCTAAAATTCCCGGACATCGTATCCTGGCTATTAACCGGGGAGAGAATGAAAAGCTTTTAACTGTCCGTATAGAACTCCCTGAAGAAAAGGTGATTCGTTATATGGAGCGGGAGATTGTCCGTATGGATAACCCCTATACAACGCCGTTACTTGGCGCAGCCATAGCAGACAGTTACCAGCGTTTGATTAAACCAGCGATTGAGCGGGAAATTCGAAGTGATCTTACTGAAATGGCAGAAGAAGGGGCGATCAGGGTGTTTGGCAAGAACCTGACTCAGCTGCTTATGCAGCCGCCCATTGCAGGACATACGGTTTTAGGCTGGGATCCGGCGTTTAGAACAGGCTGTAAGCTGGCCGTGGTTGATCCTACGGGAAAGGTATTGGATACGGTTGTGATTTATCCTACAGAGCCTCAGAAAAAAGTGCGAGAAGCAAAGGAAATTCTTAAAAAGCTGATTAAAAAATACGGGATTACTCTGATTTCTGTGGGCAATGGAACCGCTTCCCGAGAGTCGGAAATGGTGATTGTGGAACTTTTAAAGGAACTGGATACCCATGTGGAATATATTATTGTCAATGAAGCCGGGGCTTCGGTTTATTCGGCAAGTAAACTGGCCACAGAGGAATTCCCTAATTTTGATGTGGGACAAAGAAGTGCGGCATCCATTGCCCGCAGACTTCAGGATCCATTGGCGGAGCTGGTTAAAATTGATCCCAAAGCCATTGGTGTAGGCCAGTATCAGCATGATATGAATCAAAAAAGGCTGGGCGAGGCCTTAACCGGTGTTGTGGAAGACTGCGTGAACAGAGTTGGTGTGGATTTAAATACTGCCTCTGCTTCGCTGCTTGAATATATTTCAGGCATCACAAAGACGATTGCCAAAAATATTGTGGCCTATAGGGAAGCCAATGGACGTTTTCAAAACCGGCGTCAGCTGCTTAAGGTTGCCAAGCTGGGACCTAAGGCTTTTGAGCAGTGTGCGGGCTTTACGAGAATTTCAGGCGGTGATGAACCTTTAGATGCCACAAGTGTGCATCCCGAATCGTATGAGGCTGCCCGGATGCTGATGGAGAAAATGGGAATAGTGCCTTCGGATATAGGAAAATCATCATTAAGCGGCCTTGGACGCAAAATCGGGGATTATAAAAAACTGGCGGACCAGCTGGGTATTGGTGAGATTACACTGAGAGATATTGTGCGTGAGCTGGAAAAACCTGCCAGAGATCCCAGAGATGAGATGCCAAAGCCTATTTTACGTACAGATGTGTTGGAAATGAAGGATCTGAAGGAAGGCATGGTTTTAAAGGGGACTGTCCGTAATGTGATTGATTTCGGTGTTTTTGTGGATATCGGCGTCCATCAGGATGGCCTTGTGCATATTTCGCAGATTACCAATAAGAAATTTATTAAACATCCTCTGGAAGCTGTCAGTGTGGGGGATATCGTGGAGGTAAAGGTGATGAGCGTGGATATAGCCAGAAAGCGTATTGCGCTGACCATGATCATTTAGGAAGATATCCGATGGTCCGGATCCGGCCAACAGCAGATCAACAAATGGGGTTGCAAATATTTGCACAGAGTGCTATTATAATATAAAAAAATAACGTTACGTTTTCGGGGCAGGGTGTAATTCCCGACCGGCGGTAAAGTCCGCGAGCCGATTTTTGGCTGATTTGGTGAAATTCCAAAACCGACAGTAAAGTCTGGATGAAAGAAGACGGCCGTCATAAAAGCTTTAGTTGTCAGAGCTTATGGATGACGGTATGAATCTATGGATTTGTGCCCCGGTCAGATTAGACCGGGGCTTTTTTAATCGGGATTTGACATTTAACAGACTTGTCTGGGAAACGACGAACAAAAGGAGATTTTACAAATGAATCTGGGAAAATTGTTGTTGGATGCAAAAGCGCATATTCAGTTTGTGCTGGTCGTGACCGTTATTGTTGCAGTGATTTTTGTGGTGGCTGTAGCTGCAGAGCGGGTATTATTTAAGGACAATATAAAGAGCGTTGCCAAGACGAGAAAAATTGCGGTTGTCGGTATGCTGTCGGCGATTTCGGTTGTTTTAATGCTTTTTGAAATCCCCCTGCCTTTTGCACCGGAATTTTATAAACTGGATTTTAGTGAACTGCCTGTTTTGATCGGTTCTTTTGCTTTAGGGCCCGTGTCCGGTGTTTTAATTGAACTGTGTAAAATTTTGCTGAAGCTGGTGATTAAGGGGACAACGACAGCCTTTGTAGGTGATTTTGCGAATTTTATTATTGGATGCAGTATGATTGTGCCGGCTTCTATTGTTTACCATAAAATTAAAACAAAAAAGGGGGCTTTGATTGGTCTGGCGGTGGGAACACTGGTGATGACCGTGTTTGGCAGCCTTTTCAATGCTTTTTATCTTCTTCCGGCCTTTGCGGCTTTGTATGGAATGCCTCTGGATGCCATTGTCGGGATTGCTCATGAAATCAACAGTAATATTAATAGTGTAGGTGAGGTTGTACTGTGGGCGGTTGTCCCGTTTAATTTATTAAAGGGCGGGCTTCTTACTGTGCTGAATATGCTTTTGTACAAACGGATTAGCCCGATGATAAAGGGACGGTAAATTTTACGGGACCGTCGGCGTTGTCATTCATAAACCGGTGTGTTATAATACAGCAAGATAACACACCGGTTTTTGCTGTACAAAAATGTTTTCCCTGCATGGTGCCAATATTGGAAAATTCAGGCTTAAGGGACTAAACTGATGACCGGTAGAATTATGGAGCATATCAATACTGTCATATGGAGGATGAAATGGAAGAAATCAAAATTAATCCGTCCGGCGATGAAACGCAGGAACAAGGGCTGAATCAGGAACAGGGTCAAGCGCAGGGGCAAAAGCAGGATCAGGAACAGGAGCACCAGGAGCAGCAGGCGCATCCGGTCATTGACGGTCATCCTGAATTTGAATTTACGATTACGAATTCCGGAGCTGATCTTTACAATTTTCTTTTGTATCATAATTATCGCAGTATTCAGGGCGCGATTGGCCTGTTTATTTCGGCTGCGGCTCTTTTGCTGCTGATTTTTAATTTTCAGACGCTGGATTATATAAAAATGGGTGTGCTGGCAGTTCTTGCGCTGATGTTTCCGGTTGTGAATCCCCTGCTTTTAAAAAGCAAAGCCACGCGGCAGGTACGGCGCAACAGTTCATTTACAAAACCGATTACGTATTCATTTTATGCCAAAGGCTTTGTTCTTTCCCAAAATGATCAGACTGGTGAAATTCCATGGCGCAGTGTTTTTAAGGTTGTAGATACGGGACGGTGTCTTGTTGTTTATGTGTCTACAATACGTGCCTTTATCTGGCCGAAATCTCAACTTGGGGAATATTATGAAAGCGTAACCCGTGTATTTGCTGATCATCTGGAACCGTATAAAATCAAATTTAAACGTCGTACATCTGGAAAAGGATTGAAAGGCTAAATACCGTATATTTGGAAAGAGATAGGATGATAAGATGAAGATCATTGAAACATTTAGTGCTGAGGAAACATTTGAGGCCGGACGCAGGATGGGATTGTCAGCCTGTGCCGGTGAAGTATACTGCCTGCTGGGCGATCTGGGGGTTGGGAAGACGGTATTTACCCAGGGCTTTGCCTCCGGTCTTGGAATTGAGGAGCCTATCAGCAGCCCTACATTTACAATTCTTCAGGAATATGAGGATGGACGGCTGCCGTTTTACCATTTTGATGTTTATCGGATTGCTGATCCTGAGGAGATGGAAGAAATTGGTCTGGATGACTATCTGGAGGGGCAGGGGGTATGTCTGATTGAATGGGCAAATCTGATTAAAGAGTTGCTGCCTCAAAAAGTTAAAACAGTCATTATCGAAAAAAATCTGGATAAGGGGTTTGATTACAGAACCATTACAGTAAAAGAAGGAGGACTGGCAGTATGAAAATACTTGCACTGGAAAGTTCGGGACTTGTGGCATCTGTGGCTGTGTACAGCGATGGCTGCCTGATGGGAGAGTTTTCTACCAATTTTAAAAAGACACATTCGCAGACATTACTGCCTATGCTGGATCAGCTGGTAAAAATGTTAGGGATGGATTTAAGTGAGCTGGATGCTGTGGCCGTTTCAGGGGGACCGGGTTCCTTTACAGGCTTGAGAATCGGAAGTGCTACGGCAAAGGGGCTGGGACTTGCCCTGAACATTCCCTTGATCAGTGTCCCTACAGTGGACAGCCTGGCTTATAATCTTTATGGAAACGAGCAGGTTATCTGCCCCATGATGGATGCCAAGCGGCAGCAGGTTTATACAGGACTGTATACTTTTGAAGATGGCCATATGAAAGTACTGGCGTCTCAAAAGCCTATGGATGTCCGGGATATGCTCTGTGCGATTAATGAACTGGGACGTCCCGTTATTTTTCTTGGGGACGGTGTACCGGTTTATGAAACCGTGATTCAGGAATTATGCAAGGTGGAATTTTCTTTTGCACCGCCGCATCTGAATCGGCAGAGAGCCGGCGCTCTTGCGTCTTTGGCTGCCTTGTATTATAAAAATGGGCAGATACAAACAGCGGATGAGCATAAGCCGGATTATCTGAGGTTGTCACAGGCCGAACGGGAACTGGCTGAAAAACAGGCCGCTGCCAGTGCTGGGGAGGCCGGAAAATGACAGGGGATTATGAATTGTCCCCCAATATGGAAATACGGAAAATGACAGAGGATGATCTGGATCAGGTTATTGCCATTGAGCAGCAGTGTTTTACGGATCCATGGTCCAGACAGGGCTTTATAGATTCTATAAAGCAGACATTTTCGGTGATGCTGGTGGGGTCATATCTGGGGAGAATTTGCGGTTACTGCTGTCTATATCAGATGCTTGATGAAGGTGAGATCATCAATGTTGCTGTACATCCCGGGTATCGTCAAATGGGATGGGGAAAACGACTGGTTTCCATGGTGATGAAAATTGGTATTGAAAAAGGGGTTTCATGTTTTTTGCTGGATGTGCGTGTGGGCAATGCGCCTGCAATTCGATTATATGAAAAAATGGGTTTTGAAAAAATTGTAGTTCAGAAAAATTTTTATCAGTTTCCTACAGAGGATGGCTGGCTGATGCGTCGGAATGCAAATGCTTTTCCACAGATTACCGCTGTTTCTTCCAACGAAATCAGTATATAATGACCTTAGTCATAGAGGATCTGTGAGAAAAGGAGGAAACTGAGATGCACATTTATGATAAAAACCAGAAGGTTATAAAAATTATATGCAACCGCTGCGGCCATGCTTATGAGGCACAGGACGGACTGTTCAAAGCTGATTTTGTCACTGTTCAAAAGCAGTGGGGGTATTTTTCTGATAAAGATACCCAGATTCACAGTTTTGATCTGTGTGAGACCTGCTATGACGAGATCTGCCGGGATTTTGTAATTCCTGTGGAAAAGAAGGCTCAGCTGGAAATATGAAAAGAGGCTGATTTATGTTAGATTTATGTTTACTGGGTACTGGCGGCATGATGCCGCTGCCTTACCGCCGTCTGACTTCGCTGATGACCCGTTATAACGGAAGCAGTCTGCTTATTGACTGTGGTGAGGGAACCCAGAATGGTATACGTGAAAAGGGGTGGAGTTTCAGAACGCTGGATGTTATTTGCATCACCCATTTCCATGCGGATCATATCAGCGGACTTCCGGGAATACTGCTGGCGATGGGAAATTCAGACCGGACGGAAGATTTACTGATGATCGGACCAAAGGGGTTGGAGCGGGTTGTCAATGCTCTGCGGATTATTGCCCCTGAGCTGCCTTTTAAAATTCAATTTATGGAGCTTACCAAGCCCCAGGAGCAGATTTGTGTGAATGGTTATGTGATTGATGCCTTTAAGGTAAATCATAAGGTTACCTGTTATGGATATAGTGTATCTATTCCAAGGGCAGGAAAATTTGATGTCTCACGGGCTGAGGAAAATCAAATTCCGAAAATGCTGTGGAGCCGTCTGCAAAAGGGCGAGATGCTGGAATATGAAGGACGCACACTGACTCCGGATATGGTTTTGGGAGCATCCAGAAAAGGGATTAAGGTTACTTATACAACAGATACACGACCGACACAGTCTATTATTGATCATGCACAACACGGAAACTTACTGATTTGCGAAGGTATGTACGGCGAAAAAGGCGATGTCAATAATGCGGTTAAGTATAAGCATATGACTTTTGAGGAAGCCGGAAAAATTGCCAAAGCTGCCAATGTGGAGGAACTGTGGCTGACCCATTACAGTCCGGCGCTGGGATATCCGGAAAATTTTATTGGTGATGTGCGGGCCATTTTTCCAAACGCATATACCGGTAAGGATGGTATGTCCAAAGAACTGAATTTTGAAGATTAAACTTATTTATAAATTAAACACGATTATGAAGAAAGGGATATACGGATGGATAAAGACATTTTAATCCTGGCGATCGAATCTTCCTGTGATGAGACAGCTGCGGCTGTTGTCAGAAATGGACGCGAAGTATTGTCCAATGTTATTTCCTCACAGATTGAACTGCATAAGCTTTATGGCGGTGTTGTTCCGGAGATCGCTTCTCGTAAACATATAGAAAAGATTAATCAGGTGATTGAGGAAGCATTGCGTACGGCCGGGGTAACTCTGGACGATCTGGATGCGGTGGGTGTTACTTATGGACCTGGGCTTGTGGGAGCGCTGCTTGTAGGGGTTGCCGAAGCCAAGGCAATTGCCTATGCCAAGAACCTTCCGTTAATTGGCGTCCATCATATTGAGGGACATATTTCTGCCAATTATATAGAAAATAAAGATCTTGAACCGCCGTTTTTATGTATGGTTATTTCCGGTGGACATACGCATCTTGTGATGGTTGAAGATTATGGCAAATATCGGATTTTAGGGCGAACAAGAGATGATGCGGCAGGCGAAGCCTTTGATAAGGTAGCAAGGGCGATTGGGCTTGGATATCCGGGAGGACCTAAAATTGACCGTCTGTCAAAGGAAGGAAACCCGGATGCGATTGCATTCCCCAGGGCACATGTCGAAGGGGCACCGCTGGATTTTAGTTTCAGCGGTCTAAAGTCATCAGTGCTTAACTATATTAACGGCTGTAAAATGAAGGGTGAGGCAATCAATGAGGCAGATATTGCAGCGTCATTTCAGCAAGCAGTAATTTCTGTAATAACCGAAAAGACAATACAGGCTGCCAAGGCGTATAATATTTCAAAGGTCTGTTTAGCTGGTGGTGTGGCTTCTAACAGTGCGCTGCGTGCACATATGAAGACGTGCTGTGAAAAGGAAGGTTTATTATTTTACTACCCGTCACCAATTTTATGTACGGATAATGCTGCTATGATCGGTGCAGCTGCATACTATGAATATTTGGCGGGGACAAGACATGGGCTGGATTTAAATGCGGTTCCTAATCTTAAAATAGGGCAGCGTTAAATACGATGGCACTAAGCAAAATTATCGGAAGAATAGGAAATCAATTGTAAAGCATAAGAATTAAAGCAGGCTAAAAGATAATTTACGTTATAAAAGTTCGTATTTAAAATCAGGGAGAGGAGATGCGGCCCCGGTAAAAAGCTCTATTACATTATAAAGAAGCTTTGGATTGGGGCTGCAGTATTTTATATATGTATACAAAAGAAAAAATTGCGGCAATCGTCTTGGCTGGGGGACAGGGGAGACGGATGAATAGTCATATTCCCAAACAATTTCTGATGCTCGAAGGTAAGCCATTAATTTATTATGCATTAAAGGCTTTTCAGGACAGCTGTGTAGATGAAATAGTCCTTGTAACATCGTCTGAGGATATGGAGTATTGCAGAAAAGAAATCATAGAGGCCTATGGTTTTTATAAGGTTGCCCATATAACCGCTGGCGGAGCAGAACGTTATAATTCTGTGTATAATGGACTTCAGTGTGTCAGTGACAGCAAGTATGTATTAATTCATGATGGTGCCAGGCCATTTATTACAGAAAAAATGATTAATGATAATATTGAGCAGGTAAAAATCAGTGATGCGTGTATCACCGGTGTCCCATCCAAAGATACCGTAAAAATTTCGGATGATCAGGGTCTTGTAGTTCAAACACCAGACCGGAGTAAAGTGTGGATTGTTCAGACGCCCCAGACATTTAATACAGCTTTGATTATAGAAGCCTATAAAAAAATGTTTGAACATAATGATGTTTCAGTAACCGATGATGCAATGGTTGTCGAAAAGTATTGCAATATTCCGATTAAATTTGTTATGGGTACTTACACGAATATAAAAATAACAACACCAGAAGATATGAAAACAGCACAAGTGTTTGTAGATTATATTGAGTAATACTACTATATATAGATTGACGAAAATGTTGGCAAAAAAAGTTAAAAAATATGAAAATAAGTGTTGACTTTTAAGAAACATGATGATATCATATCTATTGTCGCGTGGGCGGCAAGCTGAAACGAGTGAAAATCACAAAAAACTTCAAAAAAGTTAAAAAACTACTTGACAGACTTGAAGATGTGTGGTAAACTAGTCAAGCAAAACGCATCCGGAGAGGTGTCCGAGCGGTTTAAGGAGCTGGTCTTGAAAACCAGTGACTCCGAAAGGGGCCGTGGGTTCGAATCCCACCTTCTCCGCTAACAAATCAAAGGATTTGTTTTAAATAAATATCGTTAATAAACATCGGATTACTTGGAGAAGTACCCAAGAGGCCGAAGGGGCTCCCCTGGAAAGGGAGTAGGTCGTTAATAGCGGCGCGAGGGTTCA
>QFCH01002798.1_pt1 | contig 20287 bp, 19 predicted proteins | sample 5346071 | NCBI WGS metagenome assembly QFCH01 (sample SAMN09062255, study PRJNA434731) | Human gut metagenome, whole genome shotgun sequencing project. | isolation source: stool timepoint B chromium assembly | host: Homo sapiens | collected 2015
ACCCACCTAATATTTCTATAGTTTTATGACGAAAATTATACCTTTTTTATTTTTTATCCTCTTTTTACGCCTTTTCACTGTCCTGAAAATATGATATGATGCATTCAGCGGCTAAAATGTCTCAATGTACGCTAGAAAGGACCTGCATTCCATGATAGATTTACTGGACCTGCACACACATACAACAGCCAGCGGCCATGCCTATAATTCCCTTTACGAGATGGTTCACTCGGCTTCGGTCAGAGGATTGTCCCTGTTTGGATGCTCCGACCATGCCCCTGCCATGCCCGGCAGCTGCCATTCCTTCCATTTCATCAATTTCAAAGTCCTGCCAAGGACCCTTTACGGCGTCAGGCTGATGATGGGCGTGGAACTGAATATTATGGATTATGACGGAACCGTGGACCTGGAACAGAGCGTCCTGGAGCCCCTGGACTATGCCATTGCCAGCCTGCACCAGCCCTGTATCCACAGCGGCACGGCGCTTCAGAATACCAGCGCTTATCTGGGGGCGCTTAAAAATCCCCTGATTCATATTATCGGGCATCCGGATGACAGCCGTTTCCCCATAGACTATGACACACTGGTGGCTGCCGCCGGAGAACATCATAAACTTCTGGAGGTAAACAACAGCTCCTTAAACCCATTAAGCTTCCGCGTGGGAGCCAGGGATAATTATATAAAAATGCTGGAACTGTGCAGACACTACGGCACCAGCATCATCATAAACAGCGATGCCCACTGCGAAGCAGACGCAGGCAATCACGGTTTTGCCCACGCGCTTCTGGAGGAAGTGGACTTTCCGCAGGAGCTGATAGTCAACACGTCCCTTGACCGTCTGTGCGGTTTTCTTCCCAAAGCAGCCGCCATCCTGGCCCAGCAGGAGGATGAACGCTGCGGGCACCTGTACCGGTCAGGAACCGTACAGGAGGAAACCGTACAAGAGGGAAACGCTTCGGAGGGAAATGAGTCATGATTAATTTCCTGAACCTGGAATATTTCCTGGTAGCCGCCGAGGAGCTTAACTTTACCCGTGCAGCCAGGAAGCTCTACATCTCCCAGCAGTCCCTGAGCAACCATATATCCAACCTGGAAAAGGAATTTGACGTAATTCTCTTCAACCGCACCTCCCCTCTGACCCTTACCTATGCGGGAAGGGCCCTAAAGACCAGGGCCAGGGAGCTTTTGGACCTGCGGGATGAGACCTACAAGGAAATCTCCGACATAAAGGATTTCTCCACAGGACAGCTTTCCATCGGAGTATCCCATACGCGCGGCAGGGTCATTCTGCCGGAAATCCTGCCCACCTACCAGTCCCAGTTTCCGGGCATCGAGCTTCACCTGGCGGAGGGAAATTCCAGCCAGCTGGCCTCAGACCTGCTCCACGGAAACATCGACCTGATGATTGATCTGCTGCCCTTTACAGCGGAAAATGTGGAAACAGTTCCCATCTGTAATGAAGAGATTCTTATGGTGGTACCGGATGAGACACTGGAAAAAGCATATCCCGGCCAGGTAGAGGAGATAAAGGAAAAGCTCCGCGCCGCCTCTGATATCCGCCTTCTGGAACACTGCCCCTTTGTACTGCTTAAAAAGGGGAATCGTGTGCGCACCATAGCGGATGAGATTTTCGAGGACGCCCAGATGAGTCCCCGCATCGTTCTGGAAACAGAAAATATTGAAACCGTGCTGGCTCTCAGCGGCAAGGGTATGGGAATCACCTTTTATCCCAGAATGTTCATGTCCCCGGACCCTGCCTCTCATTCCTACCGCAGCGCGGTCCTGGAGCAGAACCACCTGAATCTGTACGCCTTAAACTACACCCGGGCACACGGCGTCCTGGGAATCGGCTATCACAAAGGCCGCTACATGTCCCGGGCCGCCCATGAATTCATCCGCATTGCAAAGGAACGTCTGGACTATACCCCTAAAAAATAATGCTTTCTACCTGATATATGTATTAGATACCCTGCTTCCCTCATAAGATGGATGCAGGGTATTTTTCAGCCCTTGACAGTGTATCCATCTTCTGCTAAAATATAAACAGTAACTATTATTATTATCTTTATATAGAGAAGGAGATGCGATGAAAGCTCTAAAGTATAGCCGTCAGAGGGAATCCATCAAAGCCTGTCTGATGAATCGTCACGACCATCCTACGGCAGACGCCCTATACGCCAGCATCCGTGAAGAATTTCCCAATATCAGTCTGGGAACGGTTTACCGTAACCTGAATCTGCTGGCTGAGACCGGCGAGATACGAAAGCTGACCTGCGGGGACGGTGCTGTTCACTTTGATGGAGATACCCGTCAGCATTACCATTTTGTGTGCAGCGAGTGTAATCAGGTTTACGACATGGAATTAGGCGCCATGGAGGACCTGAATAAGGAAGCCCAGGAACATGCGCCGGGCATCATCGACAGCCACTACGTACTGTTCTACGGGCGGTGCAACAGCTGTTTACAAAAAAAAGTTGATAAAGCTATTGACAAACCAGCCTAAATGATTTATATTGATATCAGTAATAATTACTATTATTGATTATCAACAACTTGTCAGGATGCCCGGACATCCGTTGTCCGGCTCCTGGCCATCATTATAAAAAGGAAAAGGAGAATATTGATTATGAAGAAATGGGTATGTACAGTTTGCGGTTATGTTTACGAGGGAGAGAATGCACCTGAGAAATGTCCACAGTGCGGTGTTCCGGCTTCCAAGTTCAAGGAGCAGGCTTCCGAAGGAATGACATGGGCATGCGAGCATGAGGTTGGCGTGGCTCAGGGTTCCCCTGAAGATATCATGATGGATTTAAGAGCTAATTTTGAAGGCGAGTGCTCCGAGGTCGGCATGTACCTGGCTATGTCAAGGGTTGCCCACAGAGAAGGATATCCTGAGATTGGCATGTACTGGGCTGAAGCTGCCTTCGAGGAAGCTGAGCATGCTGCCAAGTTTGCTGAGCTGTTAGGCGAGGTTGTTACCTCCTCCACCAAGAAGAACCTGGAGATGAGAGTTGCCGCTGAGAACGGCGCTACCGCCGGCAAGTTCGACCTGGCTAAGAGAGCAAAGGCCCTGAACCTGGACGCAATCCATGACACCGTTCATGAGATGGCTAAGGATGAGGCCCGCCACGGCAAGGCATTTGAGGGTCTGCTGAAGAGATACTTTGGCTAAGAAAAATAAGGTGAAATAAATTAACATATGCCAGTGTGCAATTACCAAGATGGTTGCACACTGGCTTTTAATTGCCCCTATATTCTCCTGAAGCTTAAAGTTTTACTCCTGTTAAATGTTCATAATACTTTATAATGCCGCTGTGGTCCTTCTGACCGTTCCCGCTACTGTGCAACCACTGCAGTACTTCCTGCACATCTGCCGTCATGGGTACGGGTGCCCCCACTGTGTGGGCACAATCCAGCGCATTATTCAAATCTTTTATATGTAAGTCGATTTTAAAACCGGGATAATCATTTCCATCCAGCATCATAGTTCCTTTGGCATCCAGCACGGCACTTCCTGCCAACCCCCCCTTTATTGCTTCATAAACCAAAGCCGGGTCCACCCCTGCCATCTTTGCCATAGTAAATGCCTCAGCTACCGCCCTAATGTTGCAGGCTACAATAATCTGGTTTGCTAGTTTTGCAGTATTGCCGGCTCCCACTTCCCCACAACGTACTACAGAACTGCCCATTGTCTCCAAAAGAGGTTTGTATTTATTAAACACTTCCTGCTTTCCTCCGACCATAAAGCTCAGTGTACCATCAATTGCTTTAGGTTCTCCTCCGGATACAGGCGCGTCTAACATACTAATGCCTTTTTTTTCCAATTCTGCTTCTATTTCTTTACTGGCCACGGGGTTAATGGAACTCATATCAATAAAAACCGTCCCCTCCTTCATATATTTAACTAATCCCTCATCTCCCAGCATTACAGCCTTGACATGAGAGCTATTAGGCAACATGGTCATAACTACATCGCAGCTCTGACCGATTTCCTTGTTCACCGCCGGCTGTGCACCTGCATTTGCAACTACCTCAACGGAATTTCGGTTTAAATCGCTGACAAGCAGGTCCACTCCTGCTCTTACCATATTCTCAGCCATAGGTTTTCCCATAATTCCCAATCCAATTAAGCCTACTCTCATACACAGATATCCCCTTCCCGTTCACTTGCTTTTAATTACTGCCTTATCCCTCGTCTCATCCCACTCTCCGATTTCACAGACAGCGCAATTGTATCGGTCAGCAGCTTTACAAACCTCTGCCGGTCACAGTCCAGTGCAATATGTATATTAGGAGGATTGTCCGGATACACCCGGCTGTCCACCATGGTCCTTCCGTCGCAGATACTTCCGCCAAAGTCCACATCAACCCTTTTTAACTGTACATCCTTCAACACGTCAGGATCAATGACAGAGGCTACAACCAGTGCGTCATGGGGTGGAGTGGAACCGGCAATCTTTTGGGGCTGGAACATATCGTAAGCCTTGATTCTCTGGTCCAGGAGATCTGCCACTGCCACTGCCACAGGTGTTCCCAGATTTCTTATGGTCCTGCTTTCTTCCAGTGTCACATCCCCTGCGTGAGTGGAATCCAGCGGTACCAACATAACATCACAGCCAGAGGTCAGTACAATTTGGGCTGCCTCCGGATCCTTCCAAATATTAAACTCCGCCGCCGAGGTTCGGTTGGAGATTCCATGACCGCCTCCCATGATTACAATTCTCTTAATCTTCCCCTTGATTCGCGGTTCAGCCCTCATTGCAACTGCAATATTGGTCAAAGGACCTACCGGAATCAGTGTAATATCTCCCTCAGAAGCCATAAGCGTATCAATAAGATAGGGTACCGCTCTTTTTTCCTGTACCTTTGTAATAGAAGGAGGAAGCATATCCAGATATTCACTATGATACTCCACAATCTCCCCGTTAACTTCTATTTTTTGTGGTGCCTGCCTGCTTTCTGCATGGCGTTCCGGGCTCAACTCCGCAACCATAGGGTCGGCACATCCCATATATACAGGAATATGTTCCCCCTCCCCCAGAAGATCAATAACCCTTAATGTATTCTCGGTGGTATTCGGCAATGGCTTATTACCATTTACAGTAGTGATTCCCAATACATCCAAATCCGGATGTAGTACGGCCAATATTATGGCAATGGCATCATCAGAACCTGTATCCACATCCAGAATCACTTTTTTCTTATCCATTTTTATCTGTCCTCCTGATTCTTCTTTCCCAATATGTCAAACAGCATGCTTACAAATTTTTCCCTGTCTGCATTAAATGCCACATGTACATTTTCAGGCTGGTCTGTTAAGACCCTGGGGTCTACGATAGTCATTCCGTCTGCCCAAGACCCTCCACAGTCCACGTCCACCCGGCATAACCGGACATCCCTAAGAACAGTTTCATCAATGGCCGCACAAACAGCCAAGGCATCATGGGGGGGAGTACTTCCATATGGAGCACACTCAATAGGCTGCATCAAATCATATGCCTGTATCCTCGCGTCCAGAAGGTCAGCTGTTGCAATACCTACAGGGGTTCCCATCTGCCGGAACTTCATACTCTCCTCACTGCCCACATATGCCCTGTGCGTGGCATCAAGAGGCACCAGAAGAATTTCACATCCTGACGTCAACACAATCTGGGCTGCCTCAGGGTCTTTCCATATGTTGAATTCGGCAGCAGACGTTGTATTAGTCTGACGGCATCCTCCTCCCATGATAATTAATTTTTTTATTTTATTAATAATGCCAGGATCCGCCCTCATAGCCACCCCCAGATTGGTCAAGGGTCCTACAGCTATAATTGTAATATCCCCGTCCGAGTCATTAAGAGCCTTTATCAGATACTGTACGGCAGATATATCCTGTGCCTTGCTCACCGAGGGTGGCAACTCCTCCAGAAATTCATAATGATATGTAACCGTCTTCCCCCCCAGCTCTTTTTTATCATTGGTCTTTCTGAAAAGCTGCCGCTCAGGCATCAATCCCGCCACCATGGGTTCCTCACAGCCTCTATATACCGGTATGTCCGACCTTAACAAATCCAGTACTCTCAGAGTATTTTCTGTAGTATTCATAACCGGCCGGTTCCCATTCACCGTTGTGATTCCCAGCACATCCAGCTCATCTGACAGCACAGCTGTCATGATTGCAATAGCATCATCTGAGCCGGTATCCACGTCCAGTATAATTTTCTTTTTATCCATTCCTCAATCCCTCCACTAATATTTATTCTGATTTCTTTTTCTTGCGTCCTGTTGTTACAGAATAGATTACCAACCCCACTATTGTCAGCAGATATGGCTGCATTTGGACTGCCTCCGCCGGCACCCTTAGGGTCTGAAGCATATTGGAAAGCGCATCCGCTATACCAAATATTACGGAAGCAATCAGCGTCCCCAGCGGAGCCGCCCCTCCCATATTCTGAGCCGCCAGAGCAATGAACCCTCTTCCGGCAATCATGTCCCTAGAGAAAAAGGACATATAACCCATGGACATAAATGCGCCCCCAAGCCCTGCAAAAACGCCGCTTAAGAACAGTGCCGCAAACTGAACCCGTATTACCTTTACCCCAACAGACTGGGCCGCGTCAGGTTTTTCTCCTACGGCACGTATTCTCAACCCCAAGGGAGTCTTATAAATCAAAAAATATACCACTATGACACTCAGAAATCCCAGATATGTCAGCAAATTATGACCGCTGAACACCTCTCCGATTACCGGGATGTCCCTGATAAATGGCAGCTGTATATTAGGTACATTACAGCTGGGAAGACTAGAGGTGGATGCCTTGTCGTTGCAGACAACATACATAAGAAACACTGTGGCGCCCGATGCAAATGTGTTCATTGCAATACCTGTAAGAATCAAATCTGCTTTCATACGAAAAGCAAATCCCGCCATAATCATGGCCACTGTTATTCCGGCAGCCACGGCAGCGATTACTCCCCATAGAGCGCTCTGGGTGTATGCGCTGACCACAGTACCAAAAAACGCCGACATCAGCATTATTCCCTCCAAAGCTATATTCATTACTCCAGCTTTGTTGGTTATAAGAGCGGCAAGAGCGGCAAAAATAATGGGGGTGGTAACGCGAATCACAGAAAACCCGAATGCCGGCGAAAATATTGTTTGAATCAGACCCATATCATACCTCCCCCTGTATTTCCAGAACCTTCCTGGTTGCAGCTACAATTTTCTTATGTTTCCATTTCTGCAGGAACAACTGGGCCGCCATCATCATAATAATCAACGCCTGGACCACCTGAACAATTTCGTATGGAACATCCGTCTTTCTTGACATGATTTCAGCCCCTGTTCTGATATAAGCCAAGAAAAATCCTGTCAGAGGTACATATTTGGGGTTTTGTTTTGCCAGGATAGCTATAAGAATACCGTCAAAACCAAACTGGGGCAGCTGTTGATACTGGAACCTGTCATACATGCCAATAAGTTGTACACCGCCACCGGCTCCTGCAATAAAACCGCCTAGAATCTGGGAGGACACCACCACGCTGGCCACTCTGATCCCGGAATATTTTGCAAAAAATGGATTTTTACCTATGATTCTCACAGAATATCCCCATCTGCTCTTATAGAGATACAGATAGCTGAATACAACCACCAGCACAGCGATGAAGATGCCCCCATGTACATTGCTTCCCTTTATAAGCTTTGACAGCACGGCAGTGGGCATGAATTTTTCCGATGCGATAAATCCGGCCTGGGGGTCTCTTAATACAAACTTAATTACATAGAGTCCCACATACAGACATACATAGTTGAGCATTAGCGATGAAACCACCGCCTTGGCATCAAACTTCATTTCCAAATACCCGGGGATCAGGCATACAATTGACCCCGCCACGCCGCCAGCCAGAATAGCGGCCAACGGATGGATACCTGGAGGAAGAGCAAAACGGATTGCCACAAAAGAGGCTGCTACACCACCCAGGAAAAAAGCTCCCTCTGCTGCCATATTGATAACATTTGCTGAATACAAAATACAGATGGCACAGCCTGTAAACATAAAGGGAATCCATGTCTCAATAACATTTCCAAAGCGCCTTACGGTGGACAATGGCCCTGTGATCAGAAGTTTCAGCGCCTCAAACGGTTCTGCACTGGCTATGAAAATGATAATAAAGCACAGTATCATAGAAAACATAACCGCAATCAGCGGCCGTATGACACCAAACTCCCGTTCTACCTCACGGACAGGATTAATATTCTTCTTGCTCATAAGCTACCCTCCGTACTTCTTCTTCCGGCATCTTCTTTACTCCCAGCATGTACTCGCCCAGCTCATTTTCCGTGACAGCCTTATTATCAGGTAAATAAGCCACAATCTCCCCATTATTCATGACAATAATACTGTCACTCACCTCCAAAATCTCGTTTAAATCCGCAGATATCAAGAGGACAGCCATCCCCTCGTCTCGCAGTTCTACTAGTTTGTTTCGAATAAACTCACTTGCCCCTACATCAATTCCCCTGGTAGGCTGATTAGCTATAATAAGCTTGGGTGAAGATGAAAATTCCCTGGCAACTACCACCTTTTGTATATTCCCTCCTGATAGCATACCCACCTCCTGGTCCCTGTCGTCACACTTTATCAGGTACTGCCGGATGAGCTTATCGCTTAACTCAGCGATTTTTTTATGGTCAAATAAAAATCCTTTATTATATTCCTTCTCCTGAAACCGGTCTGATATCAGATTTTCCTCTACAGAAGCATCCGCCACTGCACCAAAGGTCATACGGTCCTCTGAGATATGTGAAACACCCAACTTACGGATTTCCCCTACTTTTTTGTTTCTAATTTTCTGACCATTAATCAGGATTTCTCCCTCTTCAAACTCCTCCAAGCCCGTAATTAAATCAGACAGTTCCCGCTGTCCGTTTCCCTCTACACCTGCAACACCTAATATTTCCCCAGCTCTCACGCTAAAGCTGACATTATTCAATATGTATCTGGAGGCATTTTTCTTAAGCCGGATATTACTTACCTTTAATACTGCACGACCTGTCTTGGCAGGCTTCTTTTCAATATCCAGAATAACGTCTCTGCCAACCATAAGCCGAGACATTTCCTGTTCTGTTATTCCTGCCACTTCCCGTGTTCCCACGCACTTTCCCAATCGCAGAATTGTAATCCGGTCGCAAATTTCCTTAATCTCCTGAAGCTTATGGGAGATAAATATAATGGTATGCCCCATCTCCTTCAGGTGTTTTAGCTGTACAAACAACTCCCTTGTTTCTTGGGGTGTAAGGACTGCTGTAGGTTCATCCAAAATCAGTATCTTCGCCCCCCTTAACAGGGCCTTTAAAATCTCCACCTTCTGCTTTGTCCCAACCGGTATATCCTCCACCTTAGCCCTTGGGTTAATGTCAAATTGAAACTTTTCCGCAATATCCTCCACCAGCTTATACGCTTTACCTAAGCTAAGCAGCCCTTTGCTGCTGGGTTCCATTCCAAGTACCATATTCTCTGCCACAGTAAGCGAAGGTACCAGCATAAAATGCTGATGAACCATGCCAATTCCATAATTTATGGCTGTCAATGGATTATTTATTTTAATCGGCTTTTCATTTAGCAGTATTTCGCCTTCTTCCGGTGTTTCTATTCCGAACAGAATTTTCATAAGGGTGGATTTTCCTGCACCGTTTTCACCCATAAGCGCATGAATTTCCCCTTCTGCCACAGAAAAATTTATATCTTTATTTGCTACGAACCCGTTGGAGTATATTTTTGTAATACCCCGCATCTCTAATAATGTGTCTAACATATCCTGCCTCCACATTTTCCTTGGATGCTCCTGCCTCTGGAGCAGGAGCATGCCTTATACTTTCATCAAGGTTTAATTCTGTCCTTTGCATCCTCAATTACAGATATTTCTGCCCCTATATTAGTGCCTACCATCACCTCACCGTTTACAATTTTTTTCTCCAAATTCTCCATAAATTCCTGAATTTCTTCAGGTACAAGTGCCTCATAATTTTCATTCTTTGCAATGGATACCATTCCCTCTTTCAAACCAAGGGCCTCCGTTGTTCCATAGGGAAGGTTTCCTTCCACATGGCGCTTTATACAGCTGTATACGCAGTTATCCACACTCTTCATAACCGAAGTTAAAATGACGTCTGCCTGGTCCTGGTCCGTATCCTTAAATAAGTTATACTGGTCATCGTCCACGCCAATCGCATATACATTGGAGTCCTTGCATCCTTCCAAAACCCCCAGTCCAGCGCCAGCTGCAACCTGAAATATCACATCTGCTCCCTGATTTACCTGAGATAAACCCATTTCCTTGCCTTTGGCTGCATCGGAAAAGTTTCCGATATAGGAAATAAGCATACGGGCATCCGGATCACCATATTCACACCCCTCAATATAACCCAGAAGAAAATCATTGATGATGACATTATCACCGCCTGCCACAAATCCAATGACCTTTTCAGGATTTACATGATCATCTCCTTCAAGGGAGGTCATCCTGGCCCCCAAGGCTCCTGCCAGGAAGGAAGCTTCATTCTGCTTAAAGGTAGTGGAATACACATTGGTAAGGTCCGCAGCCGAATAATCAATATCGGAATCATATATCACAAATCGTTTATCCGGATAATCCGGTGCCACCTTCTCAATAATTTCCTTCACATCTGCACTATTGACAATAATAAGGTCACAATCCGGATCCTCAGCAAACTCAATGATGGACGGCTCGTACTTGGTGGTATCATAATTGTTCTCAACCAGGGTCCCCTTTATACCAAAGTCCTCCTCTGCTTTCCTGAGTCCTGCATAAGCTAAATCATTAAAGGACTTGTCCCCAATCGTTCCGTTAACAATCAGTGTAACCCCTACCTGTCTGCCACTGCTGTCCTCTCCACTGCTATTCTCTCCACTCCCGTCATCTTTTGCAGCAGCCTGTTCCCCTTGGGCTGCCTGCTCAGACCCGTCCTTTGCCTTCATGGCACAGCCCGTGGCTGTTGACATAGCGACCGACATTGTTAATACTGCCACCAGCATTCTTCCCATTTTCCTCATAGTTTTCCTCCTTTTCATAAGAAACAATTGTTATATATAACAAACACCGGTCTCCATTCCGGTTGCTTATTATCCTATTATAATATCCACATTAGTTGATAAAACGTTTTATTAAAAGACCGCAAAAATTCCTTCTCCAGCGGAACTGTCAGGCCCCAATTACGCTTTCATTCTTGGGGCCGCAACACTTTTTCTCTCCACAAGTGTTAAATCAAATCTTCTTTCTTTGTACTCACCCGACGTTTTGTCTTCCATAGCTGAAAGGAGCATCTCCATGGCACCCTGACCCATCTCAAAAAGTGGCTGATGCATAGTAGTGAGGGGCGGAAACATATACGCAGCCATAGAAATATCATCAAATCCTACAACTGATACATCCTCGGGCACTCTGAACCCATTCTCATGCAAATAATTACAGACGCCAATGGCCATCATGTCGTTAAACGCAAACACAGCTGTATAGTCTCTGCCTTCCATTTCCTTTGCTGCCAGTATTCCGCCCTTTTGAGTAAAATCCCCTTCCACAATCATTCCGTCCCAGTCCAGCCCATTTTCAGCCATTACTGCTTTGTATCCGTTAAGACGTTTCCTGGAACTCTCCATCTCCATAGGACCAGTGATGCATGCAATCTTCCTGTGGCCCTTTGAAATCAGATAATCCATAATAGTCCTGGCCCCACTGTAATTATCCACACTGATGTTATAGAAACCAGAGTCCGTCATATTAGCATCTAGTATCACAAAGGGAAGCTGAATCTTTAGAAGATAGTCTATATTCTCCTCGCTCAGTATATAGGAGCCGGTGATAATCCCGTCTACTCCAGACTTATAGAGTGTCTTTAAATGCTGTTCCGCTGTCTTTGCATTACCGCCGCCTTCACAGAGCAGCAGATTGAATCCCTTTTCAGAAGCAACGCTGTTAATGCCCTTGGCTATCTCAGGAAAGAAGGGGTTGCTTATATCGTCCACCAGGTATCCGATGGTAAAACTGCGCTTAGTAATCATTGACCTTGCAACCCGGTTTGGCATATAACCAGTTTCTCCTATAATTTCCTGTACCCGCTTATAAGTTTCCTGGGAATATCCGAAATTTTGATGATTAATGATGCGGGATACGGTTCCTATGGAAACGCCCGCCGCTTCCGCAATCTGTTTAATTGTCATGCCTTTTTTCATATGTACATCCCCCAAAATATGTTATGTTAAAATTATATGGGATTAATAAAATGTTTTATCTTCCTTTACTGTGATAATAGCAATATATTTTGTAATTGTCAACGATTATTTTAGTAATATTAACCTCTTTTTTTATGTCTTATATTTATTTTTATAGCATGTTGACATTATTTCATCTTTGCTATATGCTATATTTTAGATAAATCGTTTTATTAATTTTATTTTTAGGGAATCCAACAGATTCAGAAAGGATGTTAACATGTTCGTAGAAAAAAATGAAATTTTGAAAACTGAAATGGCAGACGGTGTAGTAAGGCGAATGCTTGGCTATGGTGACAAAATCATGGCCTGCGAAATGATTTTTCCTAAAGGCGCATATGTGGAACCACATTGTCACAGCAACCATCAGCAAATGGTGTATGTTCTGAGGGGTAAGTTTGAGCTGCAGTGCGGGGAAGAAAAACGGATTATGCTTCCAGGTAATCTCTGTTACTGCGGTTACAACGAAATCCATGCAACCCGTTCTTTGGAAGACGGCTCCGCCATACTTGACGTGCATACACCCTTGCGTCAGGATATTATTGACGACAGCCATGCAGCTCAAAAGACTCAATAGGAGGACAAGAAATGGATACCCTGGATACCCTGATTATTGGCGGAACCGTGGTGACTCCCCACAGCACCCAAAAACTGAATATCGGCATCAGTAACGGCATACTCTGTGAACTGTTAAACCCAAGTATTACTCCCAAGGCCCAGACTATCATAGATGCATCCGGAAAGTTTATTATCCCAGGCTGCATTGATGAACATATCCATTTTAATGACCCGGGTACAACTCACAGAGAAGACTTTCCCCATGGGACCGCTGCTTGTGCAGTAGGCGGCATCACTACTGCCATTGCCATGCCCACCAATACGCCTCTTGTCCTAAATAAAACAAATCTCCAATTAACCCTGGACACCTATGAAGGTAATGGTTATGTGGATTATGCGGTCCATGGGGGATTGGACGCATCCAATGATGGGCAGTTGGAAGAATTCTGGCTAAATACAGGAATTACGGCCGTCAAAGTATTTACCTGCTATTCTTCCCCAGATATGGGCTGGGTAAGAGATGGCATACTCTACAAAAACATGAAGCTGTTGGCCGATCACAACGCAACTATGATTATCCACTCAGAGAACCATGACCTTATCGCCCTGGCAGAAAAAGAGCTGAGGGACCGCGGACGCTGTGACGGTATGGCCCACTGCCAGTCACATCCCGTTCTCTCAGAGGTGGAGGCAATACGCAGAATCATATACTATGTGGAGGACACAGGAATTACAACCGTCATTCCCCACGTAAGTACATGGGAAGGGTTGGAAAGCATCAAAAAAGCCAGGGACCGCGGTCTACCCGTATTTGCGGAGACATGTGCCCAATATCTCACCTTCACGGAGACTGATGTACAAGAACAGGGACCATATCTTAAATTTACCCCGCCGGTGCACAGTAAAGAAAACCGTGCGCATATACTGGAACAGTTGAAAAAAGGGTATGTAAATACCATTGCCTCCGACCACTCTCCCTATGCAGAATACGAAAAGGTCCCCGGTCTGGATTGCATCTGGGACTCACCCAATGGAATTCCCGGGCTCGAAATTCTGCTTCCCACCCTGCTTAACCTAGTGTCGGAGGGTTGGATTACAATGGAGAAATTAGTAGAAATGACCAGTTATACTCCCGCTCTTCTGTACCAGCTTCCAGGCAAGGGACGTATAGAAATTGGGTATGATGCTGACCTTGTTATTGTAGATATGGAAAAAGAGATGGTATTCACAGAAGACATGATTCAGTGTAAGAATAAATGGTCTCCCTTCATTGGCAGAACATTCAAGGGTTGCCCAGTCATGACTCTTGTACGAGGAAAAACTGTGGCAAAAGATTTTAAACTGACAGGCGAAAAAGGATACGGCCACTATATTGCCCGACCAAAGTTTTAATCCCCTCCCCATTACCCCCTCCTAAGATTGGCTATCGTTTTACCGCGATAGCCTTCTTTTCCTAATCAAACGTCTATTCAACCTCCTCAAAGGCAAAATATCTCAAATAGATTGTACCATATCCCGTTAATGAATGTCGGTCCGGTGATACCGTGAAATATTAAAACAGCTTCCGGTACACCTCTAAACCATCCAGATATCCATCCCTCTTCACTACCTAATCGTTGGTAAACATAATTTTTCACGCTTAAAGCCTTGAACCCCTTATCCATCTGTGCTAGACTAAGCACGAAAATGCTAAAAAATACCTGCTGTGGGAGGTCCTATTATTGATACAGAATATTCTTAGTTTTCTTGAAGAATCCGCAGAAGCTTATCCCCGGAAAACGGCTTTTGCAGATGAACATACAAGCCTTACCTACCGCGGGCTGTCAGACCTGTCTATGAGAATCGGCAGCGTTCTGGCACAGAAAACAGGCCCGCGCCGACCTGTACCCGTGCTGACAGAAAAAAATGTATTTACCCTGGGCGCCTTTATGGGCATTGTCCGGGCAGGTTGTTTTTATGTCTGCCTGGATGCAAACCAGCCGGCCGAACGTCTGAACCGGATTCTGGACACCCTTAAGGCGGACCTTATGATTGCCGATAAGGAAAGCCTTGACCTGGCCGGCGGTATCTCCTTTTCAGGTGAGATACTGTTCCTGGAGGACTTAAAGTCTCTGCCGGATGACGCCCTGAACAGCAGTCTCCTTGCGTCCATCCGCAGGCAGGCCGCTGATACGGACCCCTTGTACGGAATCTTCACCTCCGGCTCCACCGGCGTGCCCAAGGGTGTGGTGGTGAGCCACCGCTCCGTCATTGACTTCATCCAGCATTTTACGGACCTGTTCCATATCACACAGGATGATGTCATCGGCAATCAGGCGCCTTTTGACTTTGATGTATCTGTAAAGGACATCTACTCCGCCCTTAAGACCGGAGCTACGCTGGAAATTATTCCTAAGAAGCTGTTTTCCATCCCCACCGGCCTTCTGGACTACCTGTGCGACAGGAAAATCACCACGGCCATCTGGGCCGTCTCCGCCCTGTGCATCATTACCACCCTGAAAGGCTTTACCTACCGCGTTCCGTCCCATCTGAATAAGATTCTCTTCAGCGGAGAGGTCATGCCGGTAAAGCATCTGAATACCTGGCGCAGTTACCTGCCAGATGCCCTGTTTGTAAACCTGTATGGCCCCACGGAGATTACCTGCAACTGCACATACTATGTGGTGGACCGGGAATTTGAACCCGGAACCCCCATTCCCATCGGAGTACCCTTTCCCAACGAAACAGTATTCCTGCTGGATGAAAGTAACAGGCTGGTCACAGAACCCGGACAAAACGGCGAACTCTGTGTGGCAGGAACCGCTCTGGCTCTGGGCTACTACAGGGATCCAAAACGAACTGCCATGGCCTTTGTCCAGAACCCCTTAAATCCCTGTTATCCTGAGATTATATACAGGACCGGCGACCTGGCCTGCTACGGCAGGGACGGACTTCTGTATTTCAACGGGCGGAAGGATTTTCAGATCAAACACATGGGACACCGGATCGAGCTTGGCGAGATTGAGGCTGCCCTTGAAACCGTGGAGGGTGTGGACAGGGCGGTATGCCTGTTCCTGGAAGAAAAAAATAAGATTGCGGCCTTCTATGAGGGATCCGCTGTCAAAAGGGACATCGCCGTAGGCCTGGAACATCTCCTGCCGCGCTACATGTTCCCCGCTTTATACAGAAACCTGACGGAACTTCCACGTACCAAAAACGGCAAAGTGGACCGGCAGGCACTCAGGAGGCTTTATGGATAACCATATATTGCAGGAAGCTGCCCGGACATACAACACACCTTGCTATATCTTTGATTTAGACGTGTTTATCTCACGTATCCGCCGCATGGAACAAATCCTTGGAAAACAGGTGAACATCTATTACGCCATGAAGGCCAACCCCTTCCTGACAGCTGCCGCTGCCCAGACAGCCGGCGGCCTGGAAGTCTGTTCCCCGGGAGAGTATGCCATCTGCCGCCGCGCCCGTGTGCCGGCCCAGAAAATCGTCCTTTCCGGTGTCAATAAGGAGGAATCCCACATCCGCTCGGTCATGGCAGAGCAGGGAGCCGGAACCTACACAGCTGAATCCTTAAATCAGCTCAGGCTTTTAGAGGCTTGTGCCGGCGCCGCAGGCCGCACCGGGGTCAGGGTGCTTCTGCGCCTGACCAGCGGCAACCAGTTTGGGATGGATGAGGAGGATATCCTCGCCTCAATCCGTAATCGGGACTCCTATCCCCATCTGGACCTGGCAGGCCTCCAGTACTATTCCGGAACCCAGAAAAAGGGGATGGAAAAGATAGAGAAAGAGCTGGTCAAGCTGGATTCATTTATGGATTTTGTCAGGGAACATCTGGATTTTGAGTTTCGGGAGCTGGAATATGGCCCCGGCTTCCAGATACCTTATTTTGAAGGACAGGAACAGGCTGACGAAGAAATTCTTTTGCAGGAATTCAAAAAAGCCCTTGATTCCCTGCATTTTAAAGGTATAATCTTTCTCGAGGCAGGCCGTTTCCTGGCCGCTCCCTGCGGCAGCTATCTGACCCGCGTGGCGGACGTGAAACGAAGCCAGGGACAGAATTACTGCATTGTGGACGGCGGCATTAACCACGTCAACTATTATGGTCAGACCATGGCCATGAAGGTGCCTGCTTACCGGTATATACCCCAGGACAATCCGGCCCGCCCTCCGGCATCACAAACCTCCGGCGACCGCTGGACCGTATGCGGCTCCCTCTGCACATCAGGGGATATACTTGTAAAAAATCTGCCCCTGGACGGCCTGATGACAGGGGATTTGCTGGTATTTGACCGTATCGGCGCTTACTCCGTAACTGAGGGCATTTACCTTTTTCTGAGCCGGAAGCTGCCCGTGGTCCTTACCTGCACACAGGAACACGGCCTTTCCCTGGTGCGGGACGCCCTGCCCACAGATATACTTAACGACGGCTCTGCCATGGAGATATATCAATCACAGAGCAATTCTTAAAAATGCTCTGACACATAAAAGGAGAACAATAAAATGGATGAATTATTAGAACTGTTAGAAGACATAAAACCCACCGTGGATTTCAGGACATGCACAGGCCTGATTGATGACGGATATCTGGATTCCTTTGATATCCTGTCCATTGTCAGCGAACTGAATGATGCCTTCGGAATCGAGATATCACCGGTGGACATTGTTCCGGAGAATTTCAACTCTGCCCAGGCCCTCTGGAACATGGTAGAGCGCCTTAAGGACAATTAGAGGAGTATGTCATGTCGTTTCTTTCAATGAAATTCCTGCTGTTTCTGGCAGCAGCAGTAGCCGGGTATTATGTGATACCAAAACAGCTCCAGTGGGTATGGCTGCTCATATTCAGCTATATATTTTATCTGGCCTCCGGCCCGGCGGCGGTAGTGTTCATCCTGACCACTACCGCCACTACCTTTCTGGGCGGGCTGTGGCTGGAGCACACGGACCGCGCTCTGGCCTGCGCCCTGGACCGAACTCTGGCGCGCGATCCGGACCGCCTCCGGCGCCCGGCCAATCCTCAGCAGCCCCTTTCCCCGGACGAAAAAAAAGCCTTAAAGGGGCGGTTCAAACAGCGCAAGAAATGGATTACTGCCCTGGTCCTCTTTGTAAACTTCGGCATTCTGGCAGCATTAAAATACCGCAATTTTGCCGCAGATAACATGAACCTCCTCTTCGGTACCCATTTTTCCTCTGCAAGGCTTCTGCTGCCCTTAGGAATCTCCTTTTACACCTTCCAGTCCATGGGCTACCTCATCGACGTATACAGAGGTAAATACGCGCCTGACCGCAATCCGTTCCGTTTTGCCCTCTTTGTCTCCTTCTTCCCCCAGATTCTCCAGGGGCCCATTGGCCGGTACGACCGTCTGGCATCCCAGCTCTACGGGCAGAAGAGCTTCAGCCTTACCCGCATAGAGAGAGGACTTCAGCTCATGCTCTGGGGGTATTTCAAGAAAATCGTCATAGCAGACAGGGCTTCGGTGGTTGTCAGCGAAGTATTCGGCAATTACCAGTCCTATGGCGGCATCCTGGTGATGGCCGGTGTACTGTGCTATTCCCTTCAGCTCTACGGCGATTTCTCAGGAGGCATGGATGTAATCATGGGCGCCTCAGAGTGCTTCGGCATATCCCTGGATGCCAATTTTAAACGCCCCTATTTTGCACAGTCCATATCAGACTTCTGGCACCGCTGGCACATCACACTGGGCACCTGGATGAAGGACTATGTGTTCTATCCCTTTTCACTTTCAAAGGGCATGAACAAATTCGGAAAATTCTGTAAAAAACATTTTGGAAAGCATGTGAGCAGGGTGCTGCCTGTATGTATCGCCAATCTGCTGGTATTCTTTCTGGTGGGCGTGTGGCACGGACCTGCCTGGAAATTCATTGTCTACGGACTTTATAACGGAATCATCATTGCCGCCAGCAACCTGTTTGCCCCCTTTTACGGGGAAATGGCCCGCAAACTGCACATACCAGTTGAATCCAGGTCCTGGATGGTGGTCCGGATTTTAAGAACTTTCCTTCTTGTAAATGTCAGCTGGTATTTTGATATGGCTGTAAGCCTGGGAGCCGCATTGACCATGATGAAGAATACTGTTACAGGATTTTCCCTGGCTGCCCTGTGGGACGGCAGCCTTCTCAGGCTGGGCCTGGATCTCAAGGACTATGCCGCCCTGGCCCTTTCCTGCACTGTCCTGCTGGCAGTCAGCCTTCTCCAGGAAAACCATGTCAACATACGGGATACCCTGGCCGCAAAGCCGCTGGCCGCCAGATGGTGCGTCTATCTGATGCTGCTCTTTTCCATACCGCTGCTAGGCCAGATTACCATGACGGGAGGAGGTTTTATATATGCCCAATTCTAACCAAGAAGCCGGCCGTTTTCACAAATGGCTCCCAAAGTGGCTGAAGGCCTTCCTGTTCCTGGCCCTGTGCATATGCATCACGTCAGCTCTCAACTATGGTTTTATACCCCCAAGCTCCGTGAGAATCAATCTTCATAACCTTAGAAACGGAGAGACATACGACACAATCTTCATCGGCACCTCCCATGGGCAGTATGGCATTGACCCCTTTTCCGTGGATGCTGCCTCCGGCGGCAGCTCCGTCAGTCTGTGTATGGCGGACGCCTATCCGGACGATATGTACCATATGCTGCGGCTTGCCTGTGAAACCCAGTCGCCGTCCCGCGTTGTATACGAGCTGGACCCTTCATACTGGATGAATGAACAGCGAAGCGGATCCACCCAGATTTTCTTCTATCAGGAGTTCCCGGCTTCCAGGTCCAAGTTTTTTTATTTCCTGGATAAAATCATAAATCTGGATTTCCGCTCTGCACTGGCTCCGTGGAGCTACTACCGCAACCTAATAGGCCAGGTCCCGGACCACATACGCCGCAAGCAAAGCACTGCCTATAAAAACTATGACCCATCTGTCCTGGAAATCCCGGGAGGCCGTTACGCGGGCCGGGGCTTTATCTATCGGGACCGGGTAGCAGGTGAGGATAAGGGCACCTTTAACAACATCCCCTGGGATGAGAGCCAGGTAAAGCCCGGGGCAGAGCTATATTTTAACCGCATAGCCGCGTTCTGCCGGAAAAACGGCATTGAACTGACTGTCATCACCACACCTGTCCCCCAGGAAACCCTTGATAAATTTGCCGGTTCCTATGAACAGTCCCACCAGTACTTTAAGAACCTCTTAGAAGGTCTGGGCCTGGAATATTATAACTTCAATTATATGAAGCCGGAGCTTATGGACCGCAGTATGGAAGGGTACTGGGACTACGACGGCCACATGGACGGCGTCAAGGCCCAGGAATTCAGCACCCTGCTGGGCAGCTTCCTGAACAGCCTAGACCAGGGCAGTTTAACATACAGTGACTATTTTATTAATTGAATACGCATCATAACATAAGGAAATTATAAAGAAATATCCCCAAAGTCCTCCACGGTGCCGGCCGGGCG
>QFCH01001842.1_pt1 | contig 20276 bp, 19 predicted proteins | sample 5346071 | NCBI WGS metagenome assembly QFCH01 (sample SAMN09062255, study PRJNA434731) | Human gut metagenome, whole genome shotgun sequencing project. | isolation source: stool timepoint B chromium assembly | host: Homo sapiens | collected 2015
CCGGACTTGCACCGGCAAGTGTGATCCAGCTTCGCTGGACGCACATCATAAAAAACGAACACTCCATTACAAATAGAGTGTTCGTCATTATCCTTCGTTACATACTTCTTATGCAAATACTTTTAAATTCAATACTGCTGCTAACACAATAAAAAGAATTGCAAGGAACTTTGTCGATTTCACAAGTGCCCCTTCCATAGAACGTCCTTTGTTCTGTCCCCAATATGTGTCGGCTGCTCCGCTGATTGTTCCAAGTCCTGCTGACTTACCTTCCTGAAGTAATACGATTGTTGTTAAAGCGATACAGTCTATTGCAAATATAATCATTAAAATTACTTTTAAAACGTCCATTACGATACCTCCTACAAATGAATCTTACTTATTTTACCACAATCTTTCAGGAAAGGCAAGTCTTTGGCCTCACTATCTTACAAGATTTTCCTCTATTCTAAGGAGTTGATTGTATTTTGCTACTCTCTCTGACCGACACGGCGCACCGGTTTTAATCTGTCCCGCATTCACGGCAACTGCTATATCCGCTATTGTGCTGTCTTCCGTCTCTCCGGAACGATGTGAGATAATGGTCTTGTATCCTGCATTTTGGGCCATCTCTACTGCATCCAATGCTTCTGTCAACGTTCCGATCTGATTCACTTTCACAAGGATCGCATTGGCCACATGCTTTTCAATCCCACGTTTTAGACGTCTTGTATTTGTAACAAACAAGTCATCCCCTACAAGCTGGATATCCTGACCCAATCTTGCAGTGATGAGTTCCCATCCTTCCCAGTCTTCCTCATCCAACGGATCCTCGATAGATACAATCGGAAACTCACTGATCAATTCCTGGTAATAATCAATCATTTCTTCTGATGAACGAATGACTCCGTGACCTGCCTGTTTTCCTTCCCCTGCAAAAACATAAGTTTTAAACTCCCTATTGTAAAGTTCTGTGGCCGCCACATCCAAAGCAATCACAACCTCTTCTCCCGGTCTATAGCCCGCTTTCCCTATGGCCTTTACAATCATCCTCAAAGCTTCCTTTGCATCCAAAAGATCCGGGGCAAAACCGCCTTCGTCTCCTACCGCCGTAGCGAACCCTTTCTTTTTCAGGATTCTTTTCAGTTCATGATAGATCTCTGCGCACATGCGAAGTCCTTCTCTGAAACAGCACGCTCCCACAGGCATAATCATAAACTCCTGAATATCAATCGTATTATCCGCATGACGGCCCCCGTTTAATATATTCATCATGGGAACCGGCATTTTTTTTGCATGCACGCCTCCAAGATAACGGTAAAGAGGAATGTGAAGGGCTTCTGCCGCCGCCCGGGCCGTGGCAAGAGAAACACCAAGCATTGCATTCGCTCCCAAACCGGACTTATTTTCTGTCCCGTCCAATTGAATCAGCATGCGGTCTATCTCACACTGTTCAAACACATTCATACCTAAGATTTCTCTTGCAATCCGGTCATTCACATGATTTACCGCCTGTTCCACTCCCATTCCCCGATATCGTTCCTCTCCATCTCGTAACTCCACTGCCTCATACTGCCCTGTAGAGGCTCCTGACGGAATTTGTGCTCTCCCCACAAAATTTTCTCCTGCAAGTACTTCCACTTCGATCGTAGGATTCCCTCGGGAATCTAATATTTCTCGTGCGTATATATCTGTAATCGGTAAATTTCTAAACATATTTCTCTCCTCCTTTCTTACATTATTCCCGTAATATCCGTTCTAATGCGTTGACATTTTATATTAAGAGCGTTACAATTTTAAAGGAAAATTATATATACAAAAAAGAGGAGTATACCAATGAAAACGAAATTAAAATCATTCTCTTTACTGACCGGAAGTATTCTTCTGATGGCTGTGGGAACTTACTTCTTCAAGTTCACCAACAACTTTACCTTCGGCGGAATCACAGGTCTTGCAGTAGTCATCGCAAAAACGGGAATCATGACAGCTTCTGATTTTACGTTTATTACGAATATGCTTTTGCTATTGCTTGGATTTCTTGTATTCGGTAAAGGGTTTGGATTTATGACTGCTTACTGCAGCACTTTGCTCTCGGTTACTTTATCACTTTTAGAACGCATTTTTCCAATGTCACATCCGCTTACAGACCAGCCTATGCTGGAACTGATTTTTGCGATTGCTCTTCCTGCGATTGCATCTGCGATTTTGTTTAACATGGGAGCTTCCAGCGGCGGAACTGATATTATCGCTATGATCGTAAAGAAATACACAAGCTTTAATATCGGAAATGCTTTGCTTGCAAGTGATATTATCGTGACCATTTTTGGATTTTTTATTTTCGATATCAAGACAGGACTTTACTCTGTTCTTGGTCTTGCGGTGCGTTCCCTGATGATCGACAACGTAATCGAAAATCTAAATCTGAGCAAATATTTCAATGTAGTCTGTAAGAATCCGGAACCAATCTGCGACTTCATTGTAAAGGAATTGAATCGAAGTGCCACTACCATTCAAGGTACCGGTGCATTTTCAGGGCAGGATCGTTATATCATCCTTACCGCACTCAACCGGATGCAGGCAGTAAAACTTCGTAATTTTATTAAAAAGCAGGAACCGGGGGCATTTATCCTGATTTCCAACACGAGTGAGATCATCGGAAAAGGGTTCCATTATGTATAATACATCAACAGAAAAATAAAAGAGCGATAAGAAACGAGCCCGGATGCATGGTAACGCAGCATCCGGACTCGTTTCTTTATCTGTTATTCATGATCGTTTCAATTTCTTCAATCGTTCTTGGGATTGCCGCAGAGAGATTCTCGCATCCATCTTCTGTGATCAGACAGTTATCCTCCAGACGGAATCCGATTCCCCATTCTTCATGGTAAATCCCCACATCCACACAAAACACCATACCCGGAGCCGTCTCAATATTTCTGGAGACAACATCATGTACATCAAATCCAATATGATGGGCTCCTCCATGCCACATATACGTTCCGATTTCTTCATAAGACTCGCATACTCCCGCCGCATGAAGTTGTTCATAACAGTATTCTCGGATCATCTTATCCACTTCCTGCATCGGAATTCCAGGTTTCAATATTTGAAACATATGTTCAGAAGTATTGTATGCACACTGATAAAGTAATTTTTGCTTCTCATTAAATCTTCCGTTACATGGCCATCCTCTCGACACATCATTGATCTCATGGTTCCATCTTGCCCCGACATCATTCAATATCATATCTCCATCTTTTGCCTGCCCCCGGTAATCATAGTAATGAATACAGAAGTTATTGTCCCCTGCGGAAATGATAGATGGGAATCCCGACATGAGAACTCCATGCTGTGCAAGCACATAGTCAAACTCTGCTTTATACTGATATTCATACATGCCCGGTTTGGAAGCTTTCATCATGGCAACAATAGCTTCTCCCGTAATCTCTTCCGCTTTTCTAAGCGCTTCAATCTCACACGGTTTCTTGATCGTTCTCTGCGCGCGAAGATAATCCTGCAAATTTTTAATCTGCACAAACGGGAATTCTTTCTGAATGTATTTTGCCAAACGATAGCTTTCTGTATCCGGTTCCTTTGCATCCAGTTTATCAAAATCCAAATAAACCTTTGTAATTCCTTTCACCCTCAAATATGTCCACAAAGAATCCATAAAAGCATCCACATATCTTGTATTTGTAATACCGGACAATTCTTCAATCTCCGCCGGTTTCAAACGTCTTCCGGTCCACCTTTCCGCCATATCATCCGGTGGAAGGATGTAGAGATATTCTTCCACATCATTTTCATAAACCGCCGTCATCAGAACAGTATTCTCCTGCTCCGCATTCGTAAGATAGAGAAAATTACGATTTGCATAAAACTCATAATTCTCATCATTAGAACGCTTTGGCGCATGCCCTCCAAATAAAATAACAAGTGAATTCTTCTCCACACTTTGATAAAGCGTCTCTCTGTTCTCTCTATAAAATTCTTTGTTCATTGTCTCATCCTTCTTTACTAGTTATTATTCTACGATCAAATTCTGGTTCGCCATAACCTCCACAACCTGATTCACATATTTTTCGCACAACTCATCGGTTGCTGCCTCTACCATAACACGAATTACCGGCTCTGTTCCGCTTTCTCTTACAAGAATCCGTCCCTCATCTCCAAGCGCTTCTGCCACCGCATCTACCGCTTTGACTACCTCCTCATTTTCTCTTGCCGTCTTTTTATCAGACACGCGAACATTTTTCAGAAGCTGCGGATAAATCTTCACTTCATCCGTCAGTGTTCCCAACGATTTCTTCTCTTCCAGCATCACTTCCATCATAAGAAGGGATGTAAGTATACCGTCGCCGGTTGTCGCATATTTACTGAAAATAATATGTCCGGACTGTTCTCCCCCTAGAGAATAGTTATTCTGTACCATATTCTCGTATACATACTTATCGCCAACCGCTGTCTTCTCATAACGAATACCGGCTTTATCACATGCTTTATAAAGACCGAGATTGGACATGATCGTTGTTACGATCGTATCATTATTCAGTCTTCCGTGATCTTTCAAATATTTTCCGCATACGTATAAAATCAAATCACCATCTACGATTTTTCCATTTTCATCTACCGCCAGACATCTGTCGGCATCTCCATCGTATGCAAATCCTACATCCAGATTTTTCTCTTTCACAAACTGCTGAAGTACTTCAATATGTGTAGATCCACAATTTCTATTAATATTTGTTCCATCCGGTTCACTATTGATCACATAAGTCTTTGCTCCTAAAGCATCAAACACACTCTTCGCAATAGAAGAAGCACTTCCGTTAGAACAGTCAAGTCCTACTCTCTTATCTTTGAAAGAACGTGTTGCCATTGCGATCAGATGCCCGATATAGCGATTTCTTCCTGCCGCAAAATCTACCGTCCGTCCGATATGTTCTCTTGTTGCATACGGAATCTCTCCGAATTTCCCATCAATATATGCTTCAATTTTCTCTTCTACTTCCGCCTCAAGCTTATGTCCTTTTCCATTGATCACTTTGATTCCATTGTCATAGAAAATATTGTGGCTTGCAGAAATCATAATTCCACAATCAAAATCTTCTGTCCTTACTACATAAGAAACACTTGGTGTTGTCGTTACATGAAGAAGATATACATCAGCCCCGGATGCCGTAAGACCTGCCGAAAGCGCATCCTCAAACATGTAGCTGCTTCTTCTTGTATCTTTTCCGATTACAATCTGTGCTTTGTGATCCTGACCGTAATACCAGCCAAGAAAACGTCCTACTTTAAATGCATGTTCCACTGTAAGCACTACATTTGCTTCTCCCCGAAAACCGTCTGTCCCAAAATATTTACCCATATAAACTCTCCTTATTTGTCTTATTGTCCACTATTTTTGCACAATTTAATGCTCTTTTTATTATATACTCATGCGGTCAAATATACAATAATAATTTTTCACAAAAAGGAACTCCTATAGAATGGAAAAAGCTTGCGAAAAACGCAATCTTTTTTCAATATTCCGAATCAGACCTTTTCCTTTAATGATGGAATAAGCGGATTCCCGTAAATGCCATTGCCATATTGTATTTATTGCATGTTGCGATCACATTGTCATCTCGTACAGATCCACCTGGCTGTGCTACATATTTGACCCCGCTCTTATGTGCACGCTCGATGTTATCTCCAAACGGGAAGAACGCATCGGAACCAAGTGCAACATCTGTCATCTGATCCAGCCATGCACGCTTTTCTTCTCTTGTAAATACCGGTGGTTTTACTTTGAAGATGCCCTGCCATGTTCCTTCCCGAAGCACATCCTCGTATTCATCACCAATATAAAGATCAATTGAGTTATCGCGGTCTGCTCTTCCAATGCCATCCACGAACTGAAGTCCAAGAACCTGCGGAGACTGGCGAAGCCACCAGTTATCTGCCTTCTGTCCTGCAAGACGTGTGCAATGAATACGAGACTGCTGTCCTGCACCAATGCCGATTGCCTGTCCGCCCTTTGCGTAGCATACAGAGTTAGATTGTGTATATTTCAACGTAATAAGAGCAATTGCAAGGTCAATCTTTGCAAGCTCCGGAATTTCTTTATTCTCTGTTACAACGTTAGAAAGAAGTTCATCGTTGATCACGAGTTCGTTTCTCCCCTGCTCGAATGTAACACCGAACACTTCTTTATGTTCAACCGGTGCCGGTTCATAATCCGGATCGATTTCGATGATCGCATAATTTCCTTTCTTCTTCTGTTTCAGAAGTTCTAATGCTTCCGGCTCATATCCCGGAGCAATAACACCGTCAGAAACTTCGCGTTTGATGAGTTTCGCTGTTGCAACATCACATACATCAGAAAGAGAAATGAAGTCACCGAAAGAAGACATTCTATCTGCCCCTCTTGCTCTTGCATAAGCGCATGCCAGCGGAGATAATTCTCCGATGTCGTCTACCCAGTAAATCTTCGCAAGTGTATCTGTAAGCGGAAGTCCTACAGCGGCTCCTGCCGGAGATACGTGTTTGAATGAAGTTGCTGCAGGAAGTCCTGTTGCTTTTTTCAGTTCTCTTACCAACTGCCATCCATTAAATGCATCAAGAAAGTTGATATACCCCGGTTTCCCACAGAGTACCTTTATCGGAAGTTCCCCGTTTTCCATATAAATTCTGGATGGTTTCTGGTTCGGGTTACAACCGTATTTCAATTCTAATTCTATCATGTTTCTTCTCCTTATTTGTTTTTATTGATAATCTTTGTTTCGTAGTTTCCCGTTTCAATATCAATGTAACGTACAAATAATGATACTTTGTTGTCTTCGTTTAAGCTGTTCCAAAGTAATTCTGCATAAGCATCCATATCATTCAGAACACCAACCAGTTTCGGTTCTCCCTCAAAACTTGGAAGCGGATTGCCATCGTGCATATATGTATGAATGAAATGCGCTTCCCCTGCTTTTGGATTCTCATATGCAAATGTATAACGGTTGCAGCTTTCCGGATCTCCGTTATTGCTCTTCAAAATAGACATTGCATAATTGTATGTCCCATTTTCAATGTGCATGATACCGGAAATACGCGGTGTATAGTTCGGTCCGTCCGGTTCAAACTCTCTTGTGCGGAGCGACTGCTCAAAGGTAAGCTGTCTGTCCATTCCTTCGTAAATCGTGTCTGTCTGGTCACCATTTGTCACGATTGTCTTGTTGCCAAGTACACGTACCGGCGCATAAATGATTAAACTTGGATCTGTCAATTTAGAAGGATCGAAAGCCTGTGTCCGGATTCCCTTTCCTTCTTCTACGAATACACGATTTCTGCTGTTCTCACTTCTTCCCATGATGAAATATGCGGTCACTGCTTTTTTGCCATCCGGCGTTTTCCCGATAATGATTCCACGTCCCGGATATGCATTTCCCTGTAATTCTCTTGCAATTGATAACATTTCCATGATTATTCTCCTTCTCGTCCTACTATGGGTTACATTCTCTAATCTCATTATAGACCAGACACTTCTCCTTTGGTACCACAATTTTCTAATGAGTGCTTATAATCCCCGGTTATAACTATGCCAGATAACGGAAAAGCCACATCAAATGGGAAAGTGCTTTGATTTTCCACTCCTTCTCTTCTGAAATTTTCTTCTCTTTCACATCTTCGTTTTCCATATAGTTTCCATCCTGATCTACCGGAAGCGCCCCCTCTTTCAGCACGTTCAAATGCTTCTCCAGATCCTTTGCCAACGGTTCACTGTCCGCAACAAGCATGGTCTCTGTATCCACATAGGTACTTCTGTTATCAAAATTGTAGGAACCTATCACCGATAAGGTGTCATCAATGAGTACTGATTTTCCATGTGTAGAATGCTTGCCCATATACTCATGCAACTTCATTCCCGTATCGATGACTTTCGGTTTATTCTTCAGATAATCCGAAGAGGCACATATGTTATCTCCGGAAGCAATGGAGTTCAAAATAATCTCTGCATCCGGTACATTTGCCGCAATCTCTTTCATTCCATCATACATGTCTTCTGAAAAAACAGCATAAGGAGTATGGACGAGAACACGTTCTTTAGCATTTACCATAAGTTTCTGCAATGTTTCCCATACAACCGGTTCTTTTCCGTAAATATGTGTCGGATTGCTGATAAAAGAAACTTTCTTCGTCTCCACTGTCCAGGCTTTCCAGTCTTGCTTTACAATGTCCAGACCTTCATATCTCTTTGCAAGCTTTTCCAGCTCCGCAGAAAAACTGCCGGAATGTCCCTCATATTTCGTTTTACATACCGGATCTTTCCATAATTTTTCGAAATACGTTTCCACATCTCCTATTACGGATTCCTTTTGCTCCTTTTCATTGTAAACCAGCATTTCCCTGTCATACCCTGTACTTTTCCCTTTATACTCGCCAAGGAAATAATCGAACGTATTCCGACCGCCCATCAGCATCATGCGGTGATCTACAATGATATATTTATCATGCATTCTTCCGTTGATCGTCCATGGCATGATCGGATTCGGTGTGTTATAAAATTTGATTTCAATATTTTCATGGCTCCCCGCTGCCTCGAATAAATCTCTTCCGGTCATATGCAGCATCCCATACATACCATCTACAATAATTCGTACTTTTACACCACGATCCGCCGCCGCAAGCAAGGAAGCAAACATATCACTCGTACTTTCTCCTTCACGGATATCAAAACTCGTCATGACAATGCTTTCTTTTGCTTCCTCAAACATAGAAAGACGAAGATTTAATGCTTCTTTGTTAGATTCAATGACCGCCGCCCTGTCCGTATCTTGCCTGTAAGATTCTCCGTAAAAATTCTCCGACTTTGGAAGCTCTGTCGTCACCTTTTTCGGATGAATAAACGGTGCAATTGCACCGATCACCTCATATAGCAAAATTAAAATAACGATAAACACAACCCATTTTAACTTTCTCTTCATCGTATTTTCTTCCCCTTATCTTTTGAACAATCTGCATTTTCACTTAGAACTTACGGATTTCAATATCATCTCCATCCGCCACTTTCTCTATGGACTCTATCATAACATAATACCCGGCGTTCTCGTTTACCTTCACATATACTCTGTCACCTTTTTTGTGCCCCAGTATCGCCTGTCCGATTGGCGATTCCGTACTGATCAAACCGTTGACCGAGCTTCCCCGCACCGTTGTGACAAGAATAAATTCTTCATATTCCTCATCATCTTCAAAATAAATCTTTACTTTTTTGTTCAACCCCACTTCATCATCCGCTGTCTCATCCTTGATCACATGGGCTGTCTTAATCATCCTTTGCAGATAGCGGATTCGGCTTTCATTTTTATTCTTCTCTTTCTTCGCCGCATGGTACTCAAAGTTTTCACTCAGATCACCATGGGCTCTTGCTTCCTTCACATCCTCCAACAGTTCCTTGCGGAGCACGACTCTTCGGTACTCAATTTCCTCTTCCATTTTCTGAATGTCATTCTCAGTCAGATCATTATACATCTTCCTACCTCCCGTTATCTAGATCCTAACCTTATATAAATATAAACTGTGTTATGTATTAACAAAGTGGGATAGACTTCCATCTATCCCACTTCTGCTGTCAACTTCACTATTCTGTCATTACACCGTCTTCTAATGTCTCTCCATTCAGTACACGGTCAATCTCTGTCCGGATCTCTTCTACAGACGTTTCATTTGGAATCGTTACATAAAGTTCCTGACTTCCTGATGAGAAACAAGCCTGCTGATCTCCGGTTCCATCCGCTGCTACGGATTTGATATTCCACTTTCCTCCCACGGAAAGCTGTCTCTTAATAAGCGCCTGCAATTGTTTCTGAGACATATTGGTCTCCACATTGCCGCTTACACTGTTGATAATGCTGTTTGCTTTCAAAAGCATAGACGGTGAAACCATTTTCTTGATCATAGCAGTCAAAACTGCCTGCTGATTCTTACCTCTCTGGTTGTCTCCATCCGGAAGATGTTTTCGCTCTCTTGAGAAAGCAAGCGCTTCCTCTCCGTTAAAGTGATTCACTCCCTTTTTCACATCCACGACTTTTCCGGCTGCCTTACTTGTTGTAAATTCATATTCAGAGTCTACATCTACGCCACCAAGTATATTGACAATATCAATCAATGAAGTAAAGTTCACTCTTGCATAGAACGGAATCTCCACATCATAAAGTTCGCTTAATGTGCGAATCGAAGCATCCACTCCGTAAATTCCTGCATGCGTCAGCTTATCCTTCTGTCCATGCGATACTTCCGGAATCTCCACATAGTAATCACGTGGTGTCGTAACAAGCAGAATCTGTCTTGTTTTCGGATTCACAGTTGCGATAATGTTAACATCGCTTCGGCTGTTCTGTGTAATTTCTCCGTATACATCGATACCACTGAGATATACACTAAACGGCTCTGTCACATCCACATCGATAGAAAGATCCTCAAGTTCTGTCTTAATATGGTGTGTATATATAATCTTTACCTTATCAGAATAACCGTCAAATTCATCCTCCAGGATTCCTTTGTATCCTTCATTATAAATGATTGCATCTACGTCACCATCATGAAGAGCTTTCGCCTGTGCATTCACATTCTTATACTCAACCTCATCAATATCAGTTCCAAGATCCTTATCAATCTTCGCAACGGTCTCTTTCATATCATCGCCGCTGATGCTATACTGTACACCAAATTTGTAATTCTCTGCATCTGCAAGATTCTCTGCCGGATCATCTGCGCGAACAGCAACTACCATGGTGTCTACCGTAGTATTCCCACCGGTAATCCTTGCCAGAGCTCCGGTAGTGATTCCTAAGTAATAGGATGCCAATCCGATAATAAGCGTTACGACCGCTATATAAACCTTACCTATCGTTCCCCTTTTCCTTCGTTTTATCTGGCTCACGACTCCGATCAATAATAATATGATCAAAAATACACCAATCAAAACCATAAATTTCAATGGTATGATATTACTCAATGCCAGTATTCCCACAAAGGCAACGGATACGATCAGTTGCAGGATCAGCAGGATATTTCCAAGAATGTTTCTCTTCGATCTCTCCGGACGGCGTCTTCTCCTGCCCTTCGGCTGGATTCGCTTCACATCTTCCTGGTTCATTCCGTCTCTATCGTAACGTCTCTCCAGTTCTGCTTCCGGCCGCCTTCTCTTATCCGGATCCGGTCTTCTTACCTTCCGAGATTCCGCTGTCCTATTGGAACTTCCCGGTGTTGACTTCGCCGGATTTGATCCCATAGTTCTTGCTTGTTGTCTTTCCAGTCTTTGTTTCTTTCGTTCCTGAAGTTTCTCATATTCGCGCCTTTCCTGTGCGCTCATACCTCTTCTTCCCATTGGTATTTCCTTCCTGTTTTCTCTCAAGAATTTTCATATACCACACTATATTATTACAAAACTATTAAAAACACAAGATTTATTTCACAGTTTAAGACTTTCATAAGATTACAAGCCGCTAGTCATACGCCTTTACCGTAACTTCCTTCGTATCAAAATCCATAAAAATCTGGAATGCATTTCTGTTCTCATCCTCATCCCATATTTCTACAAATTTCGGTGTAACTTCAATTAAAATCTCAGTATCTACGTGTGAATATGCATTGTAGCTCTGCCATAAAAACTCTTTGTATTTCTTCTCAAATACCCTTCCTTCTTCGTCAACTACAAGCCCTTTATTCTTCGCAATTCCTTCCACCTGCACTCCGTTAAAACACATGGCAACACGGTTATTTTTATATAGCTGCTGTGTTTTTCTGAAATTTTTATCCGTTTTAAAATAAATCTTATCATTATAGAAGATGCAGCTCACGTTCCTTACCATAGGATAATCGTCCACACAACTTGCAAGCGCCATAATTTTAAAATCTCCGAGTTTCTTAAGATATACTTCTTTTGCTTCTCTAAAATCCATTTCTTTTTCCTCCTGATATCACTTAAATTACTTGCTGCATTGCCAGAATAATTCCGATGATCGACGCCAAGATAAACAACGCAACTAAGAACAATCCTGCACTTATCTTTGTCTCATGGTCACTATTTTCCACAAGATTCGCTTTTCTAAGTGCTTTCACAACTCCTTTATAGAGTACAAATGTTGCACAAGCGTTCAATCCTCCTTTTAACAGATTAAATGGCAGAATCCCCGGCAAAAGCAGCTTCACTACTTCCTGCCTCGGCATACTGAAATAAATCGGTGTGATAATGTAGTTCCACAAAATCATACTTCCTGTCAAAAGAAGAACTCCAAGCACCAAACCTGTGATTGCACCCTTTCTCGTATGATTTTTCTTGTAGAAAAATGCTGCCGTACATGCAAATGTGCTGGTGGCGATCACATTCATTAAGACATCCAGTATTGTTCCCCCACGAAAAAGAATCTCCAGAAGCGAACAAATAAGGCTCATAACAAATGCTGACATCGGTCCGAAAATAAATCCTCCAATTGCAATTACAATGTCCTTTGGATCATATTTCAAAAATGCAACTGCAGGAACCATCGGAAAAGAAATCAAAAGATTCACCGCCATAGCCATCGCACAAAGCATGCCGATCGTTGTGACCTTCTTAGCTGTAAAATTCATATCCGATCCCTCCTTATAAAATGTAATTAATAAGACTGCTTGTATCGCAGCCGCCGCGCGCGAGCGGAGTCTGATCATACTGATTTACTTACCATCAACTACATATTCTCACACGCAGTGTGTTTTTTATTGCAGGAGAAACAAAGCTTTTCCAACAATAAAAAACGTACCTCAAATAAACTCACAGGTACGTTTTTAATGCATTCTAAAAGGAGGATTCCATTTCTCTGATAGAAAAACTCCCGTTGTATCAAAAACACTTCTTTCATCCAGACTTTAACTGTTGCTACCGGAATTGCACCGGTTCGGCCATAATGGTTCGCGGAGTATACCGCCAGTAGAGAATTGCACTCTGCCCTGAAGTATTATTTTTTGGTTGTTCCTATTGTAATCCCATTTGCGCAAAAAGTAAATACTTTTTCTCAAGGATTATAATAGTTTACATTTTATATTGAATGTCTTATAATCAAAGATAAATATATAAATACAAAAGGAGACTAAATATGGAAATTTCAGCATTACAAAAAGCCAGATATGCGTATTCTCCGAAGCTTCCGGGAATGTTAAGAAATGGCATTGCAGATATTTGTGTTAAGGAAGGCGAAGAGACTCAAAGTGTAGCCGATCAGGAGAAGATCAAAGCTCTTTTCCCAAATACTTACGGTAAGAAAGAGATCACTTTCCAGAAAGGACAGAACACTTCTGAAGCTAAAAAGCAGGTTGTAGGTGTAATCCTGTCCGGTGGACAGGCTCCGGGCGGACACAACGTAATCTGCGGATTATATGATGCTCTAAAAGCAACAAATTCTGAAAATGTTCTTTACGGTTTCAAAAAAGGACCAAGCGGACTTCTGGAAGATGATTATTTAATCTTTGATGATGAGTATATCAACCAGTTCAGAAACACAGGTGGATTCGATATCATCGGTTCCGGCAGAACAAAACTTGAAACAAACGAACAGTTTGCAATTGCTGCAGAAGTTTGTAAGAAACACGGCATTACTGCAATCGTAATTATTGGTGGTGATGACTCCAATACAAACGCAGCCGTACTTGCTGAATATTTTGCCGCTCACAATACAGGTGTTCAGGTAATCGGATGTCCTAAGACAATCGACGGCGACCTTAAGAACGAAGATATCGAATGTTCTTTCGGTTTCGATACAGCAACAAAGACATACAGCGAGCTGATTGGTAACATTGAACGTGATGCCAACTCTGCAAAGAAATACTGGCACTTTATTAAAGTAATGGGACGCTCTGCTTCACACGTTGCATTAGAATGTGCTCTTGAAACACAGCCGAACATCTGCTTAGTTTCCGAAGAAGTTGCAGCTAAGAAGATGTCTCTGTCTCAGATTGCAGATTACATTGCAGATTCTGTTGCTACAAGAGCTTCCAAAGGAATGAACTTTGGTGTTGCAGTTATCCCGGAAGGTGTTGTTGAATTCGTTCCTGAATTCTCAGTATTAATCCAGGAAATCAACGAATTACTCGCTGGAAGTAAAGCGGATGCATTCAACGCTCTTCCAACATGGAAGGAGAAATACACATTTATCGAAGACGGATTAACAAAAGAATCTATGAACGTATTTGCAATTCTTCCTGAGAGCATCCAGCAGCAGTTATTCCTTGAAAGAGATCCACATGGAAATGTACAGGTATCTCTCATTGAATCAGAGAAATTATTCTCTGCCCTTGTAAAAGACAAATTAGAAGAAAGAAAAGCCGCAGGTACATACAATGGAAAATTCAATGCACTTCATCATTTCTTTGGATATGAAGGAAGATGTGCATTCCCATCCAATTTCGATTCTGACTACTGCTATTCATTAGGATACAACGCATTCATGCTGATCCAGTACGGTTACAACGGTTACTTATCCAAAGTTTCCAACCTTTCCAAACCGGCAAACGAATGGGTTGCAGGCGGTATGCCGATCACAAAGATGATGAACATCGAAAGACGTCACGGTGAAGACAAACCGGTTATCAAGAAAGCTCTCGTTGAACTTGACGGTGCACCATTCAAATACTTTGAAGCTCACAGAGAAGAATGGGCAGCAGACACATGTTTCACATATCCTGGAGCTATTCAGTATTACGGACCTTCTGAAGTTTGTGATATTACAACAAAAACACTTGCCCTTGAACAGGCATAAAATGATAAAAAGCTTCTGGGTTGTTGCGTTATCCACGCATCCCAGAAGCTTTTTGCTATCATTTTTAATTATAATAAGAAATATTTTCCAATAAAGAGAACAGCAAGAACAATCATCAGTATGCTGATTTTCTTTTCTTTTGCTTTCCCTGCCACCAGATTCAGTACGACATAAGAAATCACACCCATTGCAATACCTTCTGAAATACTGTAGAAGAATGGCATAGCCGCTATACAGATAAAGCAAGGAATGCCTTCTGTGAAATCAGAAAAATCAATATTTACTACATTTGTTAACATATAGAAACCAACAACCACAAGCGCAGGAGCTGTCGCAAATGATGGAATTGCAAGGAAAATCGGCGAGAGCAGTAAAGATGCACCGAATAGAATCGCTGTTGTCACTGCTGTAAGACCCGTACGTCCACCTTCTGTAACGCCTGAGGCACTCTCCACAAAGGTTGTAACTGTCGATGTTCCGATTACGGCTCCTGCTGTTGTTGCAACCGCATCTGCCATCAAAGCACCTTTGATCCTTGGCAGCTTCCCATTTTCATCCAACATATTAGCTTTCGTAGAAACACCGATCAATGTTCCGAGTGTGTCAAACACATCCACAAACAAAAATGCAAATACAACTACAATAAACTGCCCGATATTAATTCCGGAAAAACTGAGCTTTCCAAAAATCGGAGCCAGACTTGGTATGCTGATTCCTTTACTGAAATCCGGAAGCAGACTAAACATTCCAAGTTCCGGGTTCGGAACATAGAATCCTGCCAACTGACAGATAATTCCCAAAATCCATGTGATTAAAATTCCCCAAAGAATGTTTCCTTTGATATCTTTCACAACGAGAATTGCTGTGATGAGAATTCCAATCACCGCAAGGAGAACCGTAATTCCTACATCATGCATGGATGCTTTCACTCCATTTAATTCGTTGTATCCTTCTATAGAAAATAGTTCCACCAAAGTAGAACCGCCAATTACAATTTTAGCATTCTGCAATCCTATAAATGCAATAAACAAACCAATACCTACACTAACTGCAGACTTTAAATTCATTGGAATTGCATTAAAAATAGCCTCACGCACATTTGTTACAGACAATGCAATAAATATCAGACCTTCCACAAAAACAGCCGCAAGCGCAACCTGCCATGTATACCCCATTCCAATTACAACTGTATATGCAAAATACGCATTCAATCCCATTCCCGGTGCCAATGCAAACGGATAGTTTGCAAAAATTGCCATCAACAGTGTTCCTAAAAACGCCGCCAATGCTGTTGCTGTAAATACCGCCCCTTGATCCATTCCTGCCGCAGCCAGAATACTCGGGTTTACTGCCAATATGTATGCCATTGTCATAAACGTTGTGATACCGGCAAGCACTTCTGTCTTTACAGTCGTATGATTCTCTTTCAATTTAAATAACTTTTCCAGCATTTCTTATCCTCCTCATAGTCTCTTTTGAAACACACATTTTTTACTTTATCAAAGAAATGCAGTAAAGTAAAATAAGTAAATCTCAATAACATTCATAAGAATTTCTTAAGAGTGTACTCATCTGCTCTTATTTAGGACTATCTATTTTGATATGCTCCCATTCTATTTCTTTATTCATCGTCTGTAAAAAAGAACAACTCTTCTACTGTCGTTTCAAAAATTTTGGCAATGTCCATCGCAAGCTTCAAAGACGGATTATACTTTCCATTCTCCAAATTTCCAATCGTTTCTCTTCTAACATTTACCAAATCTGCCAAATCACTCTGGCTCATATTATATCTTGCCCGATACTCTTTCAATTTTGTATAAAGTGCCATCTTCTTCCCTCTTTCTTACTCCGATTCCTCCATCATTCTCTTTTCCTTACTCCTAAAACGAAGCATGCTGACGGAGAATACTACAATCATCGATATCATACTGAAAATAAGGATGAAAAATCCAAGCATGTACTGTTCTAACGGGAAGCACCCACCGTAGCCACATTTCCCTTTACAGTTATATCAACCCATTCCACTCCATATGCCATTGTCATTCCCCGGATAAACAGAATCGTCATTCCAACCGTGATTACAGTAAATGCCGTCCAAAATCCCCTCGTACTTGCCCGTCGTACATTCTCCCAGAACAATTCATCCGCTTTCATCTTCCTATAAGAAAAGAATGTAAAAAATAGAAGAAACGGGATAAAAACAGGGATGAAAAGGATACCGAGTATTCCTAGAATTCCTAACCATCCAAGATACGATAATGGATTGGATGGGAATACTTTTTTCAAATAATTTCTGAGCTTTTTCTCTTTACCTCCACACTTCATAACGACTCCTCCTTTATCATTGTTCGAAATACATCTCTTATTGTGATAAATATACCACATTTACTTTTGTAAGTCAAGATAACACTCCAATGGATTCTATGGTATGACTAACGTTTAGGTAACTGAGAAGACTTGATTTTACCGGTTTCTTGAAATAATAAGTATAAATGTAGAAATTATAGATGAATATTCCCTCTCTGAAACCATATTATATTCTTACTCTTTAAATATTAACTCTCTTGTCACAAGACTTCCATCTTCCATAGATTTCTTATCACTACGGAAAAGATGTCTCTCTCCAAATGCATCTTCATTATAGAAATCCAGTATATATATTTTCCCATACCCTACTGTGCAAGGATATGATGAATCTAATATATTCCATTCGCTTACTGGTATATTTTCAAAATCCTCACTACCTTCTCTCAGCTCCCATACTTTTGCATAATTATAAGGCTTCCCCTTTATATCTACAGGAACTTCTCCCCACATCCAAGCAGGATATCCCTTTCCTTTAATCACAAGCACATCCTTTTCACATGGTACAAAATCATCATAATTTTTCGCCAAATCCTCTGTATGAATTTCCCCCGGATATTTTTCATCAAGTTGAGTTGCCATATTAGGATTTACAGAAAAAGAATAGCTTTTATTACCATTTCCTATGTGTGCACTTCCATAGATCCCCATAATACTTTCTCCTTTAAGTTGATTAAACTTCCATACAAAGTTTTCAACCATCATATTTTCTCTATATGCACGAGCATCCATCCCATTTTTGTGGTAAAAACTCTTACCTTGATTTATAACTTCTTGTGCACGTTTATAATATACTGAATCTACTTGCCCGTGCTCTCTAAGATATTTAAGATATCGTTCTCCCGTTGTTGTATATTGATGTCCCACATCTGTTCCACAAAAAATTGTTTCCGGGCATTCTCTCTTTATTTGTCTATAAAAATCTTTTGACAGACTGGTTCCGCCATCTGTACCTCTTAGTTCTTTCCATAATTCGTTTAACAATTCATCGCTATCTGTTTCCATCCAAAGGTTCAAAAATTCCGCTGAATAAAACGGCAGTTCTACAAACAAATATCGCAATCCATCCCGATGATAATATTCACTCCATAATTGAAATTCTTCGTCAAGAATACTATCCACCGAATGAGCTTCCCCATATAAATATATCTGCCCCCTATTATATGTTGACGAATATGCTGCACAACTAATAGAAACCGTTATCAAAAAAATAAGTAAAGCCTGAAAAACTTTTTTCTTATTCATCATACTATCGTTCTTCCCTTTCTTTATAATCCACAATTTATCAGCAATATCCTTCCGGCGCCACCTATTTGGGTCCATTTGCCCACGGCATTCTCCTCAAACCGACCAAGTATCAGGGCGGTTTTTGCTATGTACTGCTACTTACAAAACATAAAAACGAATGTAAATAATGATTGTTCCACAGAACCAAAGAAGTGCTTCCTTTATAATTTTTGAACGCTTTTCCTCGAAGGATATACTATCTCATCCAAAATCTTTATATGGATTATACCATTATCCTCTAATAAAATACACAACAAAAACTCCCCAGAACCGAAGTCCTGAGGTATAAACCTTCCAATTTTTTCGACAGCGGAAATTCTCGATTGGACAGTAGAAAAATGATGACGAAAGACCATACAAATGCTATAATGTTCGCATATAGATATGGCAATTTGCCCATATTGAAAGCCTTATACAAACAGATAATTGGAGATATTACTATTATGAGAAATCCATGGCCAATTTTCAGCATTGCGGCTCTCTCCGGAGCCGCGTGCCTGATTTATGATCACTTTTTTTCTTACGAGACTATGTGGATTGCTGTTGTAGCGTTCCTTGCGCTGCTGGCTCTCTGCTTTTTCGCATATTGCAAATATGAACGCTGGCTGGCAAAGAAACTTAACCCCTATGTGGTGACTTATCAAAGTGATCACAACCTTGAGAAATTAAAACAGGGATTGGATCGCTGGCGTCCTTGGGCATTCAGCAAACATTCCCAAAATATCATTACAGCGAACTGGTTCTCTGCTCTGCTGGAGCAAAAGCACTGGGCAGAAGCAGAAGAAACTTTGGAACAGTTTCTGCATCGAGCCAAAAATACACAGGATAAAATGGGGTATCACCTGCTTCGGGGTGATTATGCAAGAGCAATCGGAGACACCGAATTAGAGGAACAGGAACGACTTCTAAGCGAACAGCTAAAAAACAGCTCGGAAACAAAAAGGGAGAATCAAGAGTACCCGCAAACACAAAAGAAAGTAAATATGCTTTCTTTTGCTGGCTCTCTTTCAGCTTTGGCCTGACACTGTTCGGAATCATCAGCAATGTAGCCGCCGGGGACTCAATACTCGGATCAGTTGGCGCCGGACTTTTTATTTTGAGCTTGTTCTCGTTCCCGGTCTGCCTGATCTGGCTGGTTCTCTGGATGATCCGGCGCAGAAAGGAGGCTGTTAAATGACTTATATCCTGCCGGTACTCTATGTAATTGTGTCTTATACCTTCTTCCTTCTGACAGGCTTTTTTGACAATGCGATCAAATTGCAGATTTTATCGATCCTTCTGCACTTTGATTATCAAGTACGGACTGATCCCGTCCTACCTGATAGGAGCATAATCACCATTTATATAGGATCTGACTAGTGCATACATAAGACAAATTGATCGAATCGTAGAAAGGATTTACGCTTATGAAAAAACAATGGATTGCTTTATTGACAGGATGTGTGCTGGTGTGCAGTATGCTGATCGGATGCGGTTCAAAACCTCAGACATCGGCTCCGGCAGATGCAGGCAGCGATAAAGGCTGTACGGATGAGGCCATTCTGTCTCAGTTGAAAAATGATGGGACACCTGAGTTCGTACTGGACGGTACTTACTACACGCTTCCTTTGGAAACTTCCCGGCTGATACAGGCCGGATGGAGTTTGGAAACGGAAGAATATGATGCAGCGGAAGTTTCTCTGCAACCCGGCGAGCACATTTATGGTGAACTCTCCAAAGACGGTCAGGAAATTGATGTGGCAATCGTAAATGCCGGGACAGAGCCATGTAAGCCTGCTGATGGCGGAACGGTGGTAGAGCTGGAATACTCTGCCGATAAGGATCAGCCAAATCCTGATTTCTTTGTAACGCTCAACGGGATCAACTGTGCTATGTCCA
>QFCH01000939.1_pt1 | contig 19925 bp, 16 predicted proteins | sample 5346071 | NCBI WGS metagenome assembly QFCH01 (sample SAMN09062255, study PRJNA434731) | Human gut metagenome, whole genome shotgun sequencing project. | isolation source: stool timepoint B chromium assembly | host: Homo sapiens | collected 2015
TATCAACAGCATCCCGAAGGATCTGAATTGTTCCATCTTCCCCACGAAGAAGAATAAACGTCCTGCATGTTTCATAATCTGCCTCCGGCTGGATATCCTCTAAAATCTCAATAATCTGTTCTTTCATTATAATAATCTCCTTTCATTATATATGCAGCATTCATTGACTGCATTCTATTCCAATCCAATCCCATAAGGTCTTGTCATAGAATTTTTGTTTTGCTTCGCAGCTGTCTCCTATCCGTTATAAGAAGGGGTATTAAGCGGATCTGTATCAACAGCATCCCGAAGGATCTGAATTGTTCCATCTTCCCCACGAAGAAGAATCTTCGGAAGATCTCTGCTCAAAAACAGTGCAATGCCTTCTGTTGTGGAATAGGCACCTGTTTTTTCAAACACAACTACATCTCCCACACGAAGATTCCTGACCGGCATCTGCTTGACCAGTATATCATTAACCGTACACAGGGAACCGAATAAATTCCATTCCACTGTCTCACCCTCCTCTTTTTCAGGCAATACATGACAATACGGATGTTTCATGGCCATAGACTGTCCATAATAAACCAATTGATGGATACCGCCGTCTACAATGGCATAATTCTGCTTTTTATTCACTTTTGCATCTACAATAGATGTCATATAAGTGCCGCAGGATGCCGCAATACTTCTGCCAAGTTCAAATGTCAGCTTCACCCGGCTGGTCATCTCACCAAGCACCTCAGAAAATTCTGCCAAAAAAGCGATTTCATCAAAATCTTCACCCTGGAAATACGATACCGGCAACCCGGGGCCGAATTCCAGTTCCTTTACTTGAAAATCTTCTTCTGCTTCCAGGCGTTGGATAAATGTGTCAACATATGTCAGTTCTCGCTTAAGTTTCTTAATTGAGTTTTTCTGAGTTCCTGAAAAGAACTGAATGCCTTCGACTTCTACCCAGGCATTCTCCCGGCTCAGATGAATCACCTGAATCAAAACACTCTCATCCATACCGAACTGATTGCCGCTGGTAAGTCTGAGCAATAATTTGATCTTCATGCTGTATTTTTCTGCAAGTTCTGACAGCAACAGATACTGTTCCATGGACTCTGCCGTAAAAACACCAATCGACACGCCCTCTCTGAAAAGCATCTCCATAACAGCAGGTGTCTTATAAACACCTGATAAAACAACCTGTTCCATCGGAACATGCAGCCTTCGACAGATTGCAAGCTCACCGGGAGAACATACTTCAAAGCGTTCCACCTGTCCGCATAATTCCTTAATAATAAATGTATTGGCTTTCACCGCATAGCAGAGTGAAACATGCGCCGGAAGATGATTTTTTAAAAAGGTAACTCTCTTTTTCAACACATCCATATCAAAAATATGCATCGGCGTCTGATATTCCTCCGCCAATGTCATCAGCTGTTCATCTGTCATCATGACCTCGCCCCCTTTGCGTGTTTCTCCATCAATGCTCTTCTGTCTGTCTTTCCGTTCTTTGTAAGAGGCATCTGTTCTACTTTTCTCAAAGCCCCCGGCACCATAAAGGGCGGTAAATTGCTGCTCATCAGATGATGCAGTTCTTTTTTCTCCATTTCGCCCATATAAAAGCCATACAGTTTTGATTTTTTCTCATCAAAAATACAGCAGGCTCTGCTGATGCCCTCAATATTCTCCATGGCACGTTCGATTTCCTCAAGTTCAATTCGATGTCCCATATATTTAACCTGGTAGTCTTTTCTGCCTCCGAAAAGGATTTCTCCCTGTTCATTATAGCGTCCGAGATCTCCTGTTCTGTAAATCAGTTCCGGATAACAGTGATTCAGCGGATTCTGTACAAAGTGCTCTGCCGTCTGTTCCGGCATCCGATAATAACCAAGAGCCAGCGCCGTTCCCCGGACACAGATTTCACCGGCGATCCCCGGCTTTGTTACCTCCTGATTATTGTCATCCAGAAGGAAAACATGTTCATTCGGGAAAGCACAACCCACAGGTACACCTTCAGAATAATCTCTGTTTCTGTCAATCCTGTGATATGTACAATTGCATGTGATTTCCGTCGGACCATATAAATTAATAAAATTCGCTTCCGGCAAATGCTCCATCCAGGCTTTCAAATGCTTCGGCGGCATCACTTCCCCACTGAACAATACTTTTCTGACGCTCTCAGGTGTCCGGTAATCCAACCCATGAAAAATACTGATCAGACATAATGCGGATACTGCCCAGATCATTACTGTCACTTCGTTATCGCAAAGATAATCAAGCAGCGGTGCCGGCTGTGAAAATAACTGCTTCGGTACGATCACAAGTGTCGCTCCCATTTTCAGCGAAGAATAAATATCTTTGACGGATACATCGAAATCGAAGGGTGCCTGATTGCCGATTCGATCCTCCGATGTTATACCAAACAATTCCGTAAAAATATCGATAAAATCCAAGACACTTCGATGGCTGACTACGACACCCTTCGGCTGTCCCGTGGAACCGGATGTGAAATTTGCATACAGCGGAGCTGTATCAATAGATTTTTCTCTTCTCCCTGTCAGCAGTATATCATTCACTTCTGTATCTGCCAGATCTTCCACCAGAAGAACCCTGTCCTCATCCAGGATCTGAGCAGCCAGTTCCCAATGCTCTCTGTCCGTCACAATATATTCTGATTGAAGAACCTGCTGCACCTGTTCCAATCTGGCCAGAGGAAGTTCAGGGTTCATCAGAACATAAAAACAGCCAGCCTGAACAATCCCAAGAAAAACAGCCAGCGTATCTGCCCCTTTCTCAGCCAGAACAGCAACCGGTTGTTCCTGCTTACAGCGGGCAGCAACTGCACTCCCGATTCTTCTGGATCGCATCGACAGCTCTCTATAATTATAAGCACAGATACCATCCGTCACAGCTGTTTTCTCCGGGAATCGTTCTGTACTTTCTTCCAAATACTCTAATATATTTCTCATTCTGCTCATTCTTTCAGGTACCAACTCCTTTCCTGTTCTTATATCCTATAAAATAACACTTCAGCCAGCCTTAATGAATTCTAAAGATTTCTTGATAAAAGTCTGACATTTTTCTGAAGATAAAGAGGCGTGCGGAATCTAATTTATCTGATGTTTATAGACAGCACGCTACTTTTCTTCTGCCGGTGTAAAAAGGGCATCAACGAAAGAATCTGTGTCGAATTTCTGAAGGTCTTCGATTTTTTCACCGATTCCGATATATTTCACTGGTACACCAAGTTCTGCCTGAATGGCAATGGCAATACCGCCTTTTGCGGTACCGTCCAGTTTTGTCAGCACAATACCTGTAATGTCTGCTGTTTCTTTAAACTGTTTTGCCTGTACAAGGGCATTCTGGCCGGTTGTACCATCCAGTACGATTAGGTTCTCACGATAAGCTTCCGGATATTCCCGCTCAATGATACGGTTGATTTTCTTAAGCTCTTCCATAAGATTCTTCTTGTTGTGCAGTCGGCCTGCCGTATCACATAAAAGAATGTCAGCTTTTCTTGCTTTGGCTGCTGCAATGGCATCATAAATCACAGATGCAGGATCAGAGCCTTCCTGGCCGGCAATGATATCCACACCAGCTCTATGTGACCATTCTGTCAGCTGTTCAATGGCTGCAGCTCTGAATGTATCGGCCGCTGCCAGAACAACTTTCCTGCCGGCTTTTTTGTACTGTCCTGCCAGTTTGCCAATGGTTGTTGTCTTACCGACGCCATTGACACCGATCACCAGTACAACGGATGTCTGATGTTCAAAGGCATACGCATCCTCATCAACCCGCATCTGTTCCTTGATTGTATCTGCCAGCAGCTGCTCTTCTTGTTGTGCAGTCGGCCTGCCGTATCACATAAAAGAATGTCAGCTTTTCTTGCTTTGGCTGCTGCAATGGCATCATAAATCACAGATGCAGGATCAGAGCCTTCCTGGCCGGCAATGATATCCACACCAGCTCTATGTGACCATTCTGTCAGCTGTTCAATGGCTGCAGCTCTGAATGTATCGGCCGCTGCCAGAACAACTTTCCTGCCGGCTTTTTTGTACTGTCCTGCCAGTTTGCCAATGGTTGTTGTCTTACCGACGCCATTGACACCGATCACCAGTACAACGGATGTCTGATGTTCAAAGGCATACGCATCCTCATCAACCCGCATCTGTTCCTTGATTGTATCTGCCAGCAGCTGCTTGCATGCCTGAGGTTCCTTAATATGCTGTTCTTTGACTTTCTTTTTCAGCTCCTCAATGATATTCTCTGTCGTATGGATCCCAAGATCCGCCATCACAAGCACTTCTTCCAGCTCCTCATAAAAATCTTCATCGATGCTGGAGAAACCGGAGAAAATAGCATCAAAACCGGACATAATATTATTTCTTGTTTTTGTCAGCCCTTCCACAAGACGTGAAAAAAAGCCTTTCTTTTCTTCAGACATAAACTGCCTCCTTATTTTCCTAATTCATTTTCTATCAGATTTACAGAAACCAGAGTGGAAACACCCTTTTCCTGCATGGTAATACCATAAAGGACATCCGCTGTATTCATCGTTCCCCGTCTGTGAGTAATTACAATAAACTGTGTGTCCTTTGTCAGATTGTGCAGGTACTCTGCAAAGCGCTTGACATTGGCATCATCAAGTGCCGCCTCAATTTCATCCAGCAGGCAGAAGGGTGATGGTTTCAAGCTCTGAATAGCAAATAGCAGTGCGATCGCCGTCAACGCTTTCTCTCCACCGGATAACTGCATCATATTCTGTAATTTTTTACCCGGCGGCTGTGCCGTAATAATAACACCTGTCTCCAGAAGATTTTCCGGGTCTGCCAGTTCAAGGGTTCCCTTGCCGCCTCCGAAAAGTAATTTGAATATACGATCAAATTCTTTGCGGATCTGCATAAACTTCTCCTGAAACTGCTTCTGCATGGAAATATTCAAATCTTCAATAATACTCGCAAGCTTACCTTCAGCTTCCACCATGTCATCATGCTGAGTCTTCATGGTCTCATACCGTTCAGCCACTGCCTTGTATTCTTCAATAGCATTGACATTGACATTGCCCAGTGCTTTAATCTCACTCTTAATGTCGGATGCCATCTTTTTCAATTTTGAAAGCGGCAATGTCTGCAATTCATCATCTGACAATTCTCTTGCTGTCTGATAGGTCAGACCATATTCCTCCCACATATAGCTGCTGAGCTGACTGCGGTTCTCTTCCAGTTTTTCTTTCTGACTTCCCAGCCTGAACTGTTCTCTGTCCAACCGGCTGATCGTTTCTGATAATTCTTCACGCTTCGCAAAAAATGATTTATGCTCCACGGCATATTGGCTGCGTTCATCCGTTTTTTGCTGAAGGATGGACTGACTCTCTGTCATTTTCTCCATCACCGCAGCAATCTGTGTATCCGTTTTTTCTATCTGTTCACGGATCTCAGTCTTTTCCTTTCCGAAAGCTGCCTTCTGTTCATGATAATCTGTCAGTTTTTGCTGAAGATGTTGGCCCTCACTGCGATTCTGTTCAATACTCTTCCTGATAAAAGCTTTCTTCTGTACCTGATTGGCATAATGAATCCGCATATCTGCAGTCTGATTATTGAAGTTTCGCTCCTGCTCAGAAATTTCCTCCAGCTTTGCTGTCAAAGATGCAGTAAGTGCCTCTGCATTCTTCTTTTTTGTCTCAAGTTCAGTCAGCTGCTGAGCCAGCTGCTGCTTAAATTGTCTGATTTGTTCCTGCTGCGCTTTAATCTGCGCTGTCTCCCGACTGATATCCTGTATAGATTTTGCATGTTCACCACGGCTTTCATCCACCTGTTTCAGGCGGAGACGCACCGTATTCTGATGCAGCGTCAGCTTTGACTCTTCGGCGGTATTCTTCTCTATGGCTGCCTTATTGCTTTCTTTATCTGACTGCAACTGATTGATCTGCTGTTTCAATGAAGCTCCCTCTTTGCGAAGGCTTTCCACATGTTTTTGCAATTCCTCCATTTCTCGATGCCGTCCAAGCAAATTGCCTGTATTCTTATAAGCACCACCGGACAATGAACCGCCGGGATTTAAGGATTCTCCTTCAAGCGTAACAATTCTCAGGGAATACCGATATTTTTTTGCCAGGGCAAGGGCATTGTCAATATGATCAACGATAAAAACTCTGCCCAGAAGATAATCTGCCAGATTGTCAAACTGACGTTCCACCTTAATCAGGTCGCTGGCCAGGCCGATCACACCTGCTTCACTGCAGATTCTGTCAGCATTGTCCGCCCTGCGTCCCCGGATACTCGTCAACGGCAGGAAAGTTGCACGTCCAAAACGATTTGTCTTCAGGAACCGGATCATGTTCTTGGCCGTCTGTTCATCATCCGTTACAATATTGGAAATACTGCCGCCGAGAGCTGTCTCAATGGCAATTTCATATTCTTTGCTGACATGGATAATATCTGCCACAACACCAATGATGCCTTTGTAATCATTCTTTCGTTCCATGATCTTACGAATACTGACGCCGTAACCATCATAACGCTCTGTAATATTCTTCAGTGTCTGATAGCGTGCAGATTCCTCGTGGAAAGATTTCTCTGCTGCATTAAAAGCATCTCTGCATTTCATCAGATCATCCGAAATCTTTGCTGCTCTTTTTTTGCAGGCCGCCTGTTCTGCCTGAATTCTCTCAAGCTCTATAGCAACGCCCTGTGCTTCCTTTTTGAAGGCTTCTACCAGCTCGCCTTCTGAAGATTCTTCACTCTGAAGAGCAATCAGCTTCTGATCCAACTCGGACTGTCTGATCTGCGTCTGTTCCTGCATCGTCTCATAACGCTGCATACGTCCTTTTATATTCGCTGTTTCATTCAGAAATTCGATAATATCACTATTCTGTGAATCAATCCGTTCCCTCAGGGATGTCACCATGCCGGACATCGCATGCAGTTCTTCTTCAGAACTGTTCTTGTGCTGCTCAAGATGCTTCAGCTCTTCTTCCAGTGTCTCCAGTTCCTTTTTATTGTCTTCTAAGAGCTGCTGCTTCTCCCCAAGGCTTTTCTGTGCATCTTCGATCAGCATATCAAACTGCTCTTCCTTACCGGCAATACCTTCCAGTTTTGATACAAAAACATTCCTGGTGCCTTCCAGCCGCTGCTTCTCCAATGCCTGTTGATTGCAGACCTCCTGATCCTCGGCAATCTTCTGATCGTACTGCTCCATCAGTGCTTCCATCTCTGCATAAGCACTCTTGATCTTTTCAAAATTTTCCTGAGAATCTTTCAACTGTGCACTGACAATATCTATTTTATCGTCAATATCTGCACTGTCCTTCTTCAGCTGATAAAAAGACATCAGATACATATTGGCATCATACTGCTTCAATGTGTCTCTGTGTTTGAGATAAATTCTGGCTGTCTCACTCTGTTTTGCAAGGGGACCCACCTGTTTCTCTAGTTCATACAAAATATCCCGCACTCTGCTGAGATTCTGCTGTTCCTCTGCCAGATTCTTCTCTGTCAATGCTTTTCGACGCTTATATTTGACAATTCCTGCTGCTTCATCAAAAAGCTCTCTTCTCTCTTCCGGTTTACCGCTGAGAATCTTGTCGATCTGCCCCTGTCCGATAATAGAATAGCCTTCCTTGCCGATACCTGTATCAAAAAACAGTTCCTGTACGTCCTTCAGTCTGCAGTTATGACCATTAATCTTGTATTCACTCTCGCCGGAACGATAGACACGCCTTGATACAGTCACTGTATCATATTCCACTGCCAGCTGATGATCCGAATTGTCCAGCGTAATGGCCACATAGGCAAACCCCAGCGGCTTTCTGCTCTCAGTACCGGAAAAAATAACATCTTCCATCCTGGAACCGCGCAGCTGCTTGGCACTTTGTTCACCAAGTACCCAGCGCACGGCATCCGCTACGTTACTCTTTCCGCTGCCGTTAGGCCCTACAATCCCCGTAATGCCTTTATGAAACTCAAACACCATCTTATTGGCAAAGGATTTAAAGCCCTGCACCTCTATACTTTTTAAAAACATATACTGTCCTCTAATGTTCCTGCTGATTCTTCAATGCAAGGATCGCATGATAAGCCGCTTCCTGCCCGGCAGCCTGCTTCGTTCTGCCGCTGCCCTGTCCGATAACGGTATCCCCGAGCTTCACCTGCATTACGAACATTCTGTTATGTTCCGGGCCTTTCATATCCACCACTTCATAAGTGATTGGATCTCTGTGGTTCTTCTGCAGTATCTCCTGCAAGATCGTCTTGCTGTCCTGGAACATCGCCTTATGCTCAATATCATTTAAAACATGGGTCATAATAAACTTGCTGGCCTTGTTAAGGCCGCCGTCAAGATAAATAGAACCAATCACGGCTTCCAGTGCATCAGACAAGATGGAGTCTCTGTTGCGGCCGCCTCCCATATCTTCACCTTTGCCAAGCATCAGATATTTTCCAAGGCCAATCTGTCTTGCACAATAGGACAGTGTCGGCTCGCAGACAAGACTGGCTCTCTTCTTGCTCATCTGCCCCTCTGCCATATCCGGGAAATTCTTAAACAAAAAATCACTGGATACAATCTCAAGTACTGCATCACCCAGAAACTCCAGACGCTCATTATGATGGATCTTATGCAGTTTGTGTTCATTAGCATAAGAGCTATGGGTTACCGCTGTAAACAGCAGGTTTTCATCTTTAAACTGATAATCTATTTTTTGCTGCAGCTCTTTTAATAATGTATGATTTGCCATTCTTCTCCCTCTTCCTGTTCTGTAAAATAGCGTTTTCTATTCAGCCGCCGGTTTTTCCTCTGATCCTGCCGTCGGTTTTTTGTCTATTGTAATTGTCTCAGCAATCTTTCCCGAAATGTTCTGCTGCTTAAATGCAATGCACTGTAAAACAGACTGTTTGATTTCTTTGGCATTAGAACTGCCATGGCTCTTCACCACCAGTCCTTTCAGTCCCAGCATCGGCGCACCGCCGTATGCAGATGCATCAAAGGCTTTTAATGTTTTCTTCAAATCCTTTTTAATAAGAAGTGCACCAATCTTCGTTTTCAAAGAAGACATCATCGTTTCCTTGACCTTGCCCATCAATGCACCGGCCACCCCTTCATACATCTTCAGAATAACATTGCCCACAAAGGCTTCACAGACAATGACATCCGCATAGCCATTTGGAATCTCGCGTGCTTCAATACTGCCGATAAAATTAATATCTTTGCATTCCTTTAAAAGCGGATACGTCTGTTTGACAAGGGCATTGCCCTTTTCCTCTTCAATACCGATATTGACAATAGCGACGCGCGGATTCTTCCGGCCCATAATATTCTCCATATAGATAGAACCCATTTTTGCAAATTGCACCAGATTGGAAGGCTTCGCATCCACATTGGCACCACAGTCAATCAGCAAAGAAAAACCTTTTGTTGTCGGGATCAGCGGTGCCAGTGCCGGTCTCTCAATCCCTCTGATACGTCCGATCAGCACCTGACTTCCCACAAGTACTGCGCCTGTACTTCCCGCAGAAACAAATGCATCTGCTTTTCCTTCCCTGACAAGTCTCTGTGAGACAACAATAGAAGAATCTTTCTTCTTCTTGATGGCAACCGTCGGTGCTTCATTATTCGTGATCACTTCAGATGCATGAATCACCTGAAGTCGTTCCTTGTCATACTGTGCCCCTGCCAGACACTTTTCAACTGTTTTCTGATCACCCACCAACAGTACTTCGATTTCCTTACTTGCATTCAATGCGTCCACTACACCCTGTACAACTGCTTCAGGTGCATTGTCACCGCCCATGGCGTCTACAGCCACTCTTACCAATTCACTCATTGCCTATTTCCTTCCTGTTTAATTAAACCATCCCTTAATTGTCTCTATAATCTGCTGAAGAAGGCCTCTTGCTTCTTCTGTATCGATGTGGATCTTACTGATATCAAACCCCATGTCCTTCAACGTATCATAGGCTGCCTGAGCCTGACTCTTCAAAGAGCCCAGATCAAGATGAAGTCCACCTAATTTTTCCAGAAGTGATTTCAGCTGATTAAACTGATCTTCATTCAATGTGATCTCAAACTTATTGGCTGCATCATTGATAATCTGATCCAGATCTTTATCTTTATTGTCACTATTGGCAATCTGCTCTTTCAGATAAGCAACCATGCCTTCAACCTTTTCATTGTCCGCATCCGTGCCATCTTCAAGACTTCCTGTTGTCACCATTTCATCCACAGCCGCATCCACAACATCTTCATCCACAGTCTCACCTGTCATCTCTGAATAAGCTTTTAATGCACCTACCAATGCAGCTGTACCGGATACATTGAAAGGACCGGCTACTACAACATTCACATCTTCCACCCCTGCCGTTGCCAGTGCATTGGCATACATACCTGTTGTACAGTAAATAACATTCTTTGTTGTCACATTGATGCCGCTGCCTTTCTTGCCTTCCGTGATCAATACAGAGGACCAGGCTTGATTTCCAATCTGTGAACTTGAAATATAGCTGTCAAGATACTGATGTTCTTCCTGATTCGTGACATAAACCACTTTATAATTATCAAGATCCTTCTCATCTACACCGAAAAGTGCCAGCACCTTCGCCTTCTCATCACTGGTAAGATCGGCCCCTAACGATATATAGCCGCCCGAAAAACTTCCGGCATAGGCTTTTTCTGCACCGCAGAACACAACAGCAGATATTGCCATCAACATAACCATCAGCATTGATACATATTGTTTTATTTTCTTACGCATATGTTATCCTCCTTACAAAACAAAATCAGCCTGTTTTTATCAAGTTTCAAATATCCTGCGCACTGACGCCGGCATACACCTTAATATAGTACCATAATTTTTCAGAAAATACAGCCTTTTTTATCAGACAACCATCCCCATGTGCCTGAGAGTACAAAAAAAAGACTCCGAAGAGTCTCTTTTCTGACGGTTGCAGTATATGATTACTGAACTTTAACAACTTCTTTTTTATTGTAAGCTCCGCAAGCTTTGCAGACTCTATGAGGCATTACTAAAGCACCACATTTGCTGCATTTGGATAATGAAGGAACAGACATCTTCCAGTTAGCTCTACGGCTGTCTCTTCTAGCTTTTGATGATTTATTCTTTGGACAAATAGACATGGTTTACACCTCCTTAAAATTATTAAAAATATCCCGGATAGCTGACATTCTTGGGTCTAATGATGCACGGTCACAGCCGCACTCACCCTCATTTAAGTTCTTCCCGCATTTCAGACATAAACCCTTGCAGTCTTCCCTGCAAAGTGTCTTCATCGGAAAACGCATTAAAATCTCGTTGTAAACGAATCTGTCTACATCCAGAGAGCTTTCTTCCATAAAACTGGTTTCATCCAGGTCGTCCAACTGCTCCGCCTTCAGCTTCTCAAAGTCCACCTTCTGACTGAAATCAAAATCCAGTCGCGTCGGAACAGATGTCAGACATCTGCTGCACGGTATATCGATTGTAACATCCACATGGCCGGAAAAATTCACGACACTGTGGCCCTCATTCTGAGCCTTCAGTTCCACCGGACTCTTCCGGATAAATTCATAACGCTCGCCATCCAGACAAAATGCTTCCATCTCAATCTCCGGCGAAAACCTCTGTACCTTATAATCAGTTGATATTATTTCAGATATATTGATTTGCATAGATATCTCCTAAGTTTCATACCTTTGTAATTATACATATGAATGTATTATTTGTCAACAGTAAATTTGAATTTGTGTCAAGTATTATTACTTGACAGCTTGGATAAGTCTCGATTTTTATGATTTTTCCGCTTGTTTTTTCCACCAAAGCCCCTATAATAGTACCTATAAAATAAAAAAGACTGGAGATTTTTATGATGATTGCAGCAGTTATCGCCGAATACAATCCTTTTCATAACGGACATGCTTATCAACTCAAAGAGATCCGCAGACAGACCGGGGCAGATCTGATCCTGGTCATGATGAGCGGCGATTTTGTTCAGCGAGGGGCTCCGTCCTGCGTTGACAAATACGCCCGATGCCGGATGGCCCTGGCTGCCGGTGCAGATATGGTCTGTGAACTTCCGGTTTACGGTGCCATCGGCAGCGCAGAAATCTTTGCAGAGTCAGCAGTCTCTCTCTTAAATCGTCTTGGATGCATCGATTATCTCTGCTTCGGTGCAGAGACCATCGCTCCCTCTTTATTTGATGCCATCATTCCAATATTGTCCGACGAACCGGATGAATATAAAGCATTTCTGCAGGCCGGATTAAAAACCGGCATGAACTTTCCAGCTGCCAGAAGCCGGGCTCTGTGTTCCATTCTCGGTGATGCACAATGCATCGACATTCTGAATCAGCCCAATAATATTCTGGCCATAGAATACATGAAAGCTTTATACAAATCCGGAAGTACAATCCGTCCATTTCCCATCAGACGCAGTGGTGCCGGCTATCACAGCACAGATACTGACGTCGGTTTTTGTTCCGCCACAGCCATCCGCCGTCAATTATCCAAAAACCTTTTCTCCCCCGAGGTGGTCATCCGTGCGCTGGACATACCAGATACCTCTAAGGCGATCCTTCAGGACTATCTGGCAGACTATCCGGTACTGACACGCAATGATTTTTCGGATATTCTGGCCGCACACCTTCTGGATACCCGGACCAGTCTGACGAACTATACAGATATCACCCCGGATCTTGCCAACCGTATTGACAGTTTTAGATATCAGTTTTTATCCGTGGAACAATTTATGACACTTTTGTCTGCCAGAAACCTTACCGCCACCCGTATTGGCAGATGCCTTTTTCATATTATTCTGGAGCACAGAAAAAGTCATCTGGATACATGGAAAGCACACCAATATGCCGGTTATTTGCGTGTTCTCGGTTTCAAAAAATCTTCCGGACGCCTATGGAAAGCCATCGACCCGACTTTCAGAGACTGCATGATCACCCGGACTTCTGAAGTCAGCGGCCGCCTGTCCGAGATCGGATATGCATCTTATGAAGCTGAACTCTATGCATCCCGGCTTTATCGGCAGATACTCAGAAATCGTTCCCTGAAAAATTTGCCTGACATTACATCTGAACCTGTTATTCTCATTTAACAGACTGCAGAAATCCCGGACACATAATTCCATTGTCTTTCGGCATATATATACTATAACAATCAAAGGACTTTTAGAGATGACAGCCATAAAAAATCAAATACAGATGTTTTTTCTTTTAGCCTTGATTATTTTTCTCATTATTTTTGCTCCTCAGGCAGCCACCGGTGCCAAAAACGGTCTCCTGCTCTGGTTTAACAACGTACTGCCGGTTCTTTTTCCATTTTCATTCCTGCTTCAGATCATCATGTCAGCCGACACGCTGGCCGGTATCAGCAGGCATGCCGGCTTTCTGACCCGCAGACTGCTTCATTTATCACCCTTTTGCAGTTTCTGTATACTGGCCGGTTTTTTGTGTGGTTTTCCGATGGGTGCCGTGACAACATCCCAGGCTCTTGAGAATAAACAGATCACCCGGGATGAGGCCCAGCTTCTGTCCGCTGTCTGTAATCATGCCAGTCCCATGTTTCTGACCGGTTATATTCTCCACCAGGTGCTTTCGGACCCACCCTTTCAACACTGTCTCATACTGATTTTCTACATCAGCCCTTTTCTCTGGCTATGGATCCGGTGCTGCATGCTCCACCATTTCCACCGTCTTTCACCATTGGCAGAAAGCAATCTTCTATCTGTCAGTCACAGTACAATTCCTTTCAGAAAAATTCTTTTAAATAGTTCGGAACTCATGCTGAGAATCGGCGTATGCATGATGTTTTTTGCTATTTTTCAGGAGCTGATCCATATTCTGCCCTTTATCAGTCATTCTGCAGCGGCTGTTCTCGCCCTCCTGCTTGAAATCACAAGCGGTACCTCTGCTCTCAGCACACTTCCATGGCCTGAGGAAATAAAAACATCCCTGATCATGGGCGGTACTGCATTCGGCGGTTTATGCATTGCCTTTCAGACATATCCGCTTCTGCATGCCAAAAAGCTGTCCTTCATTCAGTATATGGCAGACAAAAGCGCTGTCGGCATCATTACCGCAGCGCTTGTATGGCTTCTGTATCAAATTATATGAAACAGGCAATTAGTCAATGTCATCGTAATCGTCGTCATCATACTCGTCATCGTCGATTTCTTCTTCGTCTTCCTCTTCGATGACTTTTTCCTTCTTCGGTTCCTCAAGAATCGGCTGAACTTCTTCCTTGTCTTCTTCAGCTTCATCGTAACCCGTCACATCGGAGACATTGTCTTCCTCATCATCCTCAACCTCAGGAAGTTCATCTGCAGGTGCAGGCTGCTTCTCATTCAGCTGTGAAACCAAGGCTTCATTGTTGCTGACAAGAATATTCAGATTCTCTGAAAGGCCGTTGATCAGTCCTTCTGAATTCGTCTTTGCAATATCAAGGGATCTCTGTACAACTTCCTGAATATTACCAATAAGGCTTTGTGTATAAGAAAGTGCGCTCATACGCATCTCTTCTGCATTCTGATTGGCCGCTGCAACAATCTCTTCTGCCTGTGCATTGGCTGCATTAATTGTCTGCTCTGCCTTCTCATAAGCTTTCAGCATAATCTCATGCTCTTCAACCAGAGCATTTGCGTAATTTGTTGTCTCTTCAATCATCTGTTCTGCCTGAGCCTGAGCATCGCTGATAATCTTGTCTTTCTGAGCGATAATCTTCTGATAACGCTTAATTTCATCCGGTGTCTTCAGGCGCAGTTCTGTGAGTAATTCATACAGCTGCTCTTTCTGTACAATAATCTTTGATTGTGAAAAAGGTGCCGGTTTACATCCTTCTACATATTCTTCTATTTCATCAATCAATTGCTCAATTCTGCTCATTTTCATTCTCCTTCGAATCTAACTTTTCATCTAACATCTGAGAAATATACGGAGGCACAAAAAGACTGACATCACCATGATATCTCGCCAGTTCACGTACCGCACTGGAACTCAGATAGGAATATTCAACATTAGTTACCAAAAACAAAGTATCCAGATGTGGACGGACAGCTCTGTTGGCCTGTGCCCACTGCAATTCATATTCAAAATCAGTTACTGCTCTCAGCCCCCTGACAATAATCTTCGCATTACAGGCATCTGCAAAATCAATCAGCAGCCCTGCAAAAGAGGTTACTTCGACATTCGGTATGTCTTTTGTCACTTCCTTTAACATCTTAACACGTTCTTCAACAGAAAACAACGGTGTTTTTGAGCTGTTGCTTAAAACGCCGATAATCAGCTTATCGACCATCTTTGCAGATCTCTTAATAATATCAATATGTCCATATGTGACCGGATCAAAACTGCCCGGATAAATTGCTGTTCTCATTTTATTTCTCCAATACCCTCTGAACGAATACATGCTGATTCGTTTTATATTTTTTTACCTTCGTGATTTCATAACCATATGCTTCCAGCCAGTCAAATTCAGTCTCAAGCGATGCTTCAATGATGATCATTGTATCTTCATCTATAAAAGATACATGCTGCATCCTTTCCAGCATCTCTTTCTCAAGCTGCTTATTATATGGTGGATCCATAAAGACAATGTCAAAATGCCGCTTTCCATTCTCCAGACGGTCAATGGCCGTCTGACAATCTACAGACATAATCTCTGCCTGAGGCATTAATTTTGTCTTCGTCAGATTCTCCCTGATACATGTCACAGCCTGCCGGTTATTCTCCACAAAGACGGCAGACAAAGCACCACGGCTCAATGCTTCGATGCCGATGGCCCCGCTTCCGCTGAACAGATCAAGAAAATGACATCCATAGATATTCTGCGACAGCATATTAAACAAGGTCTCTTTAATTCTGTCTGTGGTTGGGCGCGTATTCATCCCCTCCATGCTCTTCAGCTGTATACGCCTCGCTTTGCCTGCAATCACTCGCATGTCATCACATCCTGTTCTTTATTGCCCATTCTGCATATCCGATATGCAGAATAATCGCGCTAGTTATATTGTATATTTTTTGACTCATTTGTCAACCGGTTATCAAATATTTCATGTATTTTTTAGCATTGTTCGACTTTATTTAGAGAATGATCTGCTCACTATTTTCCGACAGGTTTACTGTGATTCTTCTTTTCAAAGGTGCATATTTCTCCGATTCCAGTTCCGGATCTTCCTCGAAAATGGTATCAGCGGCTTTTCCCGCTTCCACAAGACATGCTGAATCCACAAATACATCGCCTATTTTGAAAATCATACTGCCGCTCTGACGAATACCGAACATATCTCCCGGTCCCCGCAGCTTGAGATCCTCTGATGCGATTTTAAATCCATCATTCGTCTTCAGCATGATATCCAGACGTTCTTTGACTTTCTTGTTGTCCTGACCATAGATAAAGATGCAGTAAGACTGGGCATCCCCCCGGCCCACACGGCCCCGCAGCTGATGAAGCTGGGCGAGCCCGAATCTCTCCGCATTCTCGATCATCATCACCGTTGCATTCGGCACATCCACACCGACTTCGATAACAGTTGTAGATACAAGAATCTGTATCTCCCCTGCTGAAAAACGTTCCATGATCTGATTCTTTTGATCAGGTTTCATCTGTCCGTGAAGATATTCCACTTTGATGTTCTGAGGCAGTGCCTGTCTCAGTTTTTCTGTATAGTCCTGAACATTTTCCGCTTCAATATTTTCACTTTCCTCTACCATTGGACAGACCACATACACCTGATGTCCGGACATCACCTGCTGCTGAAGGAAACGATAGGCCGTCGGTCGATAACCGGTTCCCACCACACAATTTTTAATAGGCAGCCGGTTAGCCGGCTTTTCATCCACAACCGAAATATCCAGATCACTGTAAAGAATAATCGCCAGTGTTCTTGGAATCGGCGTCGCACTCATAACAAGCACATGGGGCTCTCCATCCTGACTTTTCATCGCCAGCTGCTCTCTCTGACGGACACCAAAGCGATGCTGTTCATCTGTAACGATCAATGCCAGTTTATCATATACCGCTTTTTCCTGAAAAAGTGCCTGCGTACCAATAATCACATCTGCTTCATGATTATCAATCTTGTTATATACTTTTCTTTTAACCGATGCGGTCATGGAACCTGTTAAAAGCACTGTTGTTATATGGAAAGGCTCAAATAATGCCTGAAGATTTTCATAATGCTGTTTTGCCAGTACTTCTGTGGGTGCCATCATGCAGCTCTGGAACCCGGCGCTGGCAGCTGCAAACATCGCCAGTGCAGCAATCATAGTCTTGCCTGATCCCACATCCCCCTGCACAAGTCTGTTCATAACCACAGGACTTTTCAGATCACCCGCAATTTCCTGCCAGACACGCAACTGTGCCCTTGTCAATGTATAAGGCAACGATGCCATAAAATCTTCAACTGCACTTTCCTCCCGAATCGGGTAATGATTTTGTATCTGATGATTTTCCTTTTTTAATCGCTTAACAGACAATGCAAACACAAGAAATTCGTCAAAAACCAGACGTCTTCTCGCCAGTCTGCAGCTTTCTTCATTCTCTGGAAAATGAATCTGACGGAGTGCATAATTATATTCTGCCAGATGATACGCTCTGCGAATATCTGTCGGAAGCGGATCCGGCACCAGCATACCGCTGTCAAGGATCTGATGCATCGTCTTGATAAAAAAATTCTGTGTCACCCCCTCTGTCAGACCATAAACCGGCTGAAGGCTTTTCTGAAGCAGCGCATATTGTTCTTCTGTATAAATATCCGGATGTTCAAAAATTCTCCGACTGCCCTTTCGTATGATTTTCCCATAAAGTACAATCCGTTTTCCCGGCTGCAGCTGCTGACGAATATAAGGGCTGTGATACCAGACCGCCTGTACAGATGCTGTACCCTCATGAAGCATTACGGATACAATCGCTGTTCTGCCTCGTTTTAAAAGCTTCGGTATTTCTGACAACACAACACTGTAGCCATATTGCCTGCAATTATCGAACTCTGTATTGTCAATGGAAATCGGCACATCATAGGTATGATATTCCCTTGGATAATGTTCTATAAAATCTCCAACTGTATAAATACCGATGCGGGCCAGATGACTTTCTGTTTTGGCTCCGATTCCTTTCACTGCTGAGACCCTGTCTTCGGAATTCATCTGATACCCTCCTTTCTATTGCGGATCTATTCTGCGCACATCACGCGCAAATGAAAGCAAATGACTGCCGCAAACACGCCTGCAGCAGTCATTACAAATATCAGCACCGGGATAATCACCCATCCTGATCTCATTCCTTATTCAACTGAAACAACGTAATAATAAATCGGCTGTCCGCCCTGATTCAATTCGACTTCACAGTCCGGATACTTCTCTTCGAGTTTCTCTGTCAGATTCTCAGCATCCTCTTCTGACACATCTTCCCCATAATAAAGACTGATAATCTCGCTGTCTTCATCTACAAGTGCTGCTATTGTCTCAAGGGTTGTATCTTCGATATTCTCTCCCACAGCCAGAAGTCCGTCATCACCAAGTCCCATGATATCGCCTTCCTTGATGGTCTTATCATCAATCACTGTATCTCTGACTGCATACGTAATCTGGCCACTCTTTACACGCTGCATCTCTTCGTTCATAGCCGCTTCATTCTCTTCTGCGGAACTGCCGTTAATATAATTGATGACAGCTGTGATTCCCTGGGGCACAGTCTTTGACGGAATAACGATCACTTTCTTTCCTTCAACCAGTTCCCTGGCCTGCTGAGCTGCCAGAATAATGTTCTTGTTGTTAGGAAGAACAAAAACTGTCTTTGCATTCACACGTTCCACAGCATCAAGAATATCTGCTGTACTCGGATTCATGGTCTGTCCGCCTTCAATGATCTCATCTACACCAAGTTCCGAAAATATCTTCTTCATACCATCACCCATGGAAACCGCAACAAAGCCGATTTCTTTCTCAGGTTCAGCCTCTGCCGCTCTCTGTGTCTGAGCCTGAGCCTGAGCGGATGCCAGCTTCTGCGCATCCTTAAACAGACGCTCATGATGCTCTTCACGCATATTGTCAATCTTCATGCTTGTCAGTGAGCCATAACTTAAGCCCTTCTGAATCGCAAGGCCCGGATCATTGGTATGTACATGTACCTTCACGATATCGCTGTCGGCAACACATACAATAGAATCTCCAATAGATGAAAGGAATGCCTTAAATTCCTCTTCATCCTTCTCATCAAACGGCTTCTCAAGCATCACAATAAACTCTGTACAGTATCCGAAACGGATATTCGCTGTCTCGATCTCATCAAGCCCCATCTTTCCGGCATTGCCTGCAGGCGCAGTTGGTTTAACCTCAGCAACAAAGCCATCCACTGTCTCAATACCCATCAGGCAATCATAAGCACCTTTCAGCACGGTCATCAATCCCTGGCCGCCGGAATCCACAACACCGGCCTGCTTCAGAACAGGCAGCATCTCCGGCGTCAGACTCAGCATATAATCACCGTATTCAATAATCTGACGGAGCCCCTCTGCCAGATCATCTGTTGTGTCAAAAACGTCTGCCGCCTTCTCAGCCATACCTCTGGCAACAGTAAGAATCGTACCTTCCTTCGGCTTCATAACCGCCTTGTATGCTGTCTCACTGGCTTTCTTGAATGCCTCAGCCGCAATTACACTGTCGATCACTTTCTCATCCTTGATCGGACGTGTAAATCCTCTAAACAGCTGTGAAAGGATGACACCGGAATTACCTCTTGCACCTCTCAAAGCTCCCTGGGAGATCGCCTTGGAAAGGCTCTCCATATCAGGATTCGTCAAAGCACTCACTTCCCGTGCCGCTGACATGATGGTCATGGTCATATTTGTTCCTGTATCTCCGTCAGGAACAGGGAAAACATTCAGTTCATTAATCCATTCTTTCTTTGCTTCAATGCGTTTTGCACCTGCAAGGAACATATTCTTCAACATGTTCGC
>QFCH01001714.1_pt1 | contig 19914 bp, 13 predicted proteins | sample 5346071 | NCBI WGS metagenome assembly QFCH01 (sample SAMN09062255, study PRJNA434731) | Human gut metagenome, whole genome shotgun sequencing project. | isolation source: stool timepoint B chromium assembly | host: Homo sapiens | collected 2015
GAATTGCAACGTTTTCGGGTGGTCTCGAAAAATGACCGAGGGAAATTACGTGCGACATTTTTGGACAACCACGATGTAGCCGCTTCGAAAGTGATTGAAGACAAGCAAGAGGACGTGCGGGGCGGATCGGGGTCGTATCTCCCGCGGGCCAGGCGTTGTCACATCGACGTCTGACGCCTCTCAATGCGGCAGGCCGGGCCCAGACAAATTTCGCACGTAATTTCCCTCGGTCATTTTTCGAGACCACCCGAAAACGTTGCAATTCCAACGACATGAATTCAAAATTTGAACTAATCGCAGGGGAATTACGTGCGACATTTTTGGGCAACCACGATGTAGCCGCTTCGAAAGTGATGGAAGACAAGCAAGTGGACGTGCGGGGCGGATCGGGGTCGTATCTCCCGCGGGCCAGGCGTTGTCACATCGACGTCTGACGCCTCTCAATGCGGCAGGCCGGGCCCAGACAAATTTCGCACGTAATTTCCCTCGGTCATTTTTCGAGACCACCCGAAAACGTTGCAATTCCAACGACATGAATTCAAAATTTGAACTAATCGCAGGGGAATTACGTGCGACATTTTTGGGCAACCACGATGTAGCCGCTTCGACAGTGATTGAAGGCAAGCAAGAGGACGTGCGGGGCGGATCGGGGTCGTATCTCCCGCGGGCCAGGCTGCGGTGCCCGTGGGCGGTGGCAGGGCCTGGCCGGGCTTCGAGGTGCAAAACTAAGTCACACGTCCGCGACCTAGCACCACTGGTGTGAAGGGCGTCGGAGGGACCGGAGGGCCAGGCTGCGGTGCCCGTGGGCGGTGGCAGGGCCTGGCCGGGCTTCGAGACGACGCGCCGAGCAAAGCTCGCGGCGCGGACGGCTCGCGGGCGGGCCGCCGCCCACCGGCACACAAAGCGGGCGGGCCCGACAAAGCACTCCGGCGCCCGGAACACCAGCGGCGCCCGGAACACCCGTGGGGCAACAAGCAGCCCGGCCCCCAGCCAGGAAACGCTAGGAGATCTTCTCCATCGGGGCCATGCGCACGAGGAGGCGCTTTTCGCCCATGCCGAAGCGGATCCGGGCGACGGTACGCGGCCCCTCGCCTTCGACGCCGGTGACGGTGCCGGCACCCAGGGTGGCGTGCTTGACACGGTCCCCGACCTTGAGCGCGAGGACGGGCTTGTCCTCGGTGGGCGTGGCGGCGGGCGCGACGCCCATGCGCGTCACCTTGCGCACACCCGCGGGTTGCGCGGAGGCACCGCCGCGTCCGGAGCCGAAGGCACCCGTGTCGGTGTCACCCCACGGGTCGCGGCCGTCCGAGCCGCGCGAACGCCCGTAGGAACCGGAACCATACGAACCCCCGTAGGAGGCGCGCATACGCTCCCCGGAGGTGGCCGCGCGGCGCACGTCGAGCAGTTCGGCGGGAATGTCGTCGAGGAACCTCGAGGGCGGCATCTCCTGCGGAGTGCCCCACGCGCTGCGCACGGCGGCGCGCGTCAGGTAGAGGCGTTCGCGCGCGCGGGTGATCGCGACGTAGGCCAGGCGGCGCTCCTCCTCCAGCTCGCTCTCGTCGCCGAGGCTGCGCTGGTGCGGGAAGGTGCCGTCTTCCATGCCGGTGACGAACACGGCGGGGAATTCGAGGCCCTTCGCGGTGTGGACGGTCATGAGGGTGACCTGCCCGCCGCGTTCGCCTTCGGCGGGCACTTGGTCGGAGTCGGCGACGAGGGCGACGCGCTCGAGGAAGTCCGCGAGAGTCCCGGTGGGTGCGTCGGCCGCGAAGGCTCCCGCGACCGAGTGCAGTTCCGCCAGGTTTTCCACGCGCGAGGCGTCCTGCGGGTCGTCGCTGCGGCGCAGCTCAGCCAGGTAGCCGGTGCGGTCGAGCACCTCTTCGAGGATGTCGGCCTGTGAGGCGCCGCGCGCTTCCGCGGCGCGCAGGGTTTCGATGAGTCCCCAGAACGCGGCCGCCGACTTGGCGGCACGCGGGGTGATGCCCAGGACCTCGGGAGCAGTCTCGGTCGCGTTCTCGGCAGGGGACGAGGCCGGGGCCGCAGCCGCGTTGTCATCCGCAGCCTCGCTCGCAGCAGGGTTCTCCCCCGCTGTTCCATCCGAGGAAACGGAAACCGAAGGATCAGCCGAGGCCTCGTCGGAGGACACGGAACGTGCGAGCGCGTCGACGTCGATCCCCTCGCCCTCACCCGCGGGGCAGCCTGCGCGCAGCCACAGGTGGCGCAGGGCCGCGCCAAACGAGATGCCGTAGTGGGCGGCGTGCGCGGCGATGGCTTCTTCGGCCTTGGCTCCGATGCCGCGCTTGGGAACGTTGAGGACGCGGCGGGCCGCGACCGTGTCGTCCGGGTTGGAGATGACCTGCAGGTAGGCCAGGGCGTCCTTGATTTCGCGGCGCTCGTAGAAGCGTGTGCCGCCGACGACGCGGTACGGGATGCCCTGGCGCACGAGGAGTTCCTCCAGCGCGCGGGATTGGGCGTTCGTGCGATAGAAGACCGCGATGTCGCCCCAGTCGGTACCCGCGTCGGCCAGGCGATCAATCTCGCCGACGACGAAGCGGGCCTCGTCGTGCTCGGAGTCAGCGGCGTCCAGCGTGATGAGCGCTCCGTCGCCCGAGGCCGTCCACAGGTTCTTCGCGCGGCGCCCCGTATTGCGGGCGATGACGGCGTTCGCAGCCGACAGGATGTTCTGCGTCGAGCGGTAGTTCTGCTCCAGGAGGATCGTGCGCGCGCCCGCGAAGTCGCGCTCGAACTCCTCGATGTTGCGGATCGTGGCCCCGCGGAAGGCGTAGATCGACTGGTCGGAGTCGCCCACGACCGTCAGCTCGGCGGGTTCGACGCCGTCGGTGCCATCGCCCACGAGGGCGCGCACGAGGACGTACTGGGCGTGGTTCGTGTCCTGGTACTCGTCGACCAGGATGTGGCGGAATCGCCGGTGATAGTGCTCGGCAATCAGTGGGTTATCGCGCAGCAGCTCGACCGTGCGCATGATGAGGTCGTCGAAATCCAGGGCGTTCGAGGCGCGCATGCGCTTGTCGTACTCGACGTAGGCGGCGGCGACGATGCGCGACACCGGATCCTTGCCCGCCAGCTTCGCGTAGCGCGCGGGCCCGATCAGTTCGTTCTTCGCGTCCGAGATGCGCTCGGCCACCATCTTCGGTGTGAAGCGCTTGATGTCGACGTCCTGGGCCTTGAGGACCATCTGGATGAGGCGCTGAGAGTCCTGCGCGTCGTAGATCGTGAAGGACGAGGACAGCCCCGCTGCCTCGTGCTCGTAGCGCAGCAGGCGCACGCAGGCCGAGTGGAAGGTCGAGACCCACATGCGCCGCGCGTCGTCGCCCACGAGGACCCCCGCACGTTCACGCATCTCGGCCGCCGCCTTGTTCGTGAACGTGATCGCGAGGATCTGGCCTGCCCGCGCGCGGCCCGTGGCCAGCAGGTAGGCGATGCGATGCGTGAGCACGCGCGTCTTGCCCGAGCCCGCGCCCGCCAGGATCAGCAGCGTCGAACCCGCGTGTGTGACGGCCTCGCGCTGACGGTCGTTCAGGCCGCGCGTGAGGGAATCGGGGTCCACGCCCGGGCGCCGGGGTTCGTCCCACACGGGCACGGACGAGGCCGGGGCTTCCTCCCACACGGAAGGCTCCCCGAAGGCGCCGCCGGGCACAGTGATCTCGGGCCAAGCGCCGTCGTCGTCCGCCCCCAGCGCATCCTCGACATCGAAGGCGGGCGCCTCCGGCGGCACGTAGTCGTCCTCGGGGCCGATCAGGAAACCAAGGTCAGGCAAAGAAGTCGCGTCACTCATCGACTCCAAGCCTAAACCGCCCCACCCTCACCTGCGACCCCCGCCCCGGGTGGCGCCAACCACGAAAGGCGGCACACGACGAGGCCGGGGCCTCCCGCGCGCGAACGCGAAGGAAACCCCGGCCTCGGGCAGGCGATTACTTCTTGCGGTACAGCGACTTCGTCGCGTACACGGGCTCGGTCGTGACCTGGATATCGAGGGAGCGGAAGATACCCTCGTCGACGGGGCCGAGGATGACGGACTCGTGGACGTCGCAGCCGCGCAGGCTGCCCAGCTGGTCCAGGGCGCGGCGTGCGTTATCGTCGCCGTTGGCGGACACGGCCAGGGCGATGAGGACCTCGTCGGTGTGCAGGCGCGGGTTGCGTGAACCCAGGTCGTGGGTCTTGAGGCGCTGGATCGGCTCGATCGACTCGGGTGCGAGGAGCCGGACCTCATCGGGCAGGCCCGCGAGCCTCTTGAGCGCGTTGAGCAGCATCGCCGAGGAGCAGCCCAGCAGCGCCGACGTCTTACCCGTCACGATCTGGCCGTCGGGCAGCTCCATGGCGGCGGCGGGCTGGCCCGTGGCCTCGGCCAGCTCGAGGGCGGGGCGCACGACCGGGCGGTCCATGCGGCCCACGCCGACGCGACTCATCAGCAGGGAGATGCGCCTGGACTGAATCGGCTCGCTCATCTCCTTCTTCTCGGCCACGAGGGCCTTGTAGTAGCGGCGGATGATCTCTTGGCGCGAGGCCTCCTTGCAGGCCTCGTCATCGACGATGCAGTGACCCGCCATGTTCACGCCCATGTCCGTGGGGCTCTTGTACGGGGAAGATCCGAGGATCTTCTCAAACAGACGGCTCAACACCGGGAAAATCTCGACGTCACGGTTGTAGTTGACGGTCTTGATCCCGTAGGCCTCGAGGTGGAAGGGGTCGATCATGTTGACGTCGTCGAGGTCGGCCGTGGCCGCCTCATAGGCGACGTTGACAGGGTGATCCAGCGCAATGTTCCAGATCGGGAAGGTCTCCCACTTCGCGTACCCCGACTCGATCCCGCGCTTGTGGTCGTGGTACAGCTGCGACAAGCAGGTCGCCATCTTGCCCGAACCCGGGCCGGGAGCCGTCACGACGACGAGGTCGCGGCTGGTCTCCACGTACTCGTTGGCGCCGTAGCCCTCGTCCGAGACGATGCGCTCGACGTCCGAGGGGTAGCCGGGGATCGGGAAGTGGCGGTAGACGCGGATGCCGAGCTTCTCGAAGCGCTCCTTCACCTCGGCGGCCGCCTTGTTGTCGTCCGTCCACTGCGTGATGACGACAGAACCGACGTACAGGCCACGCTCGCGGAACTCGTCGATCTGGCGCAGGACCTCGTCATCATAGGTGGTGCCCACGTCGGCGCGGACCTTGCGGCGCGCGAAATCCTTGGCGTTGACGGCGACGATGATCTCCACCTCATCGGCCAGCTCACGCAGCATGCGTACCTTGTTGTCGGGCGTGAAGCCGGGCAGGACGCGCGAGGCATGCATGTCGTCGATCAGCTTGCCGCCGAACTCCAAATACAACTTGCCGCCGAACTCGCTTCGTCGCTGCGCAATGTGTCGAGACTGCATCTCGACGTACTGATCACTGTCAAAACCGATGCGGTACATGCATCCTCCGAGGTAGCAGAAATATAAGAGGCCGTCCGTGCGGGGCGGTCAGGCGCTGTCACGCTCTCGGGATTCCATTGTAAGCAAGCTGGGTCCGCGGTCGACGATCGGCGCGCGCGAAAGAGGGCTGACCTCACACGATGTGGCGCTGCATGGCCCAGCGGGTCAGCTCGTTGCGGTTGGAGAGCTGGAGCTTGCGCAGCACGGAACTCACGTGCGTTTCCACCGTCTTGATGGAGATGAACAGGTCGTGGGCGACTTCCTTGTAGGTGTAGCCGCGGGCGATGAGGCGCATGACCTCCTGTTCGCGGGCGGAGAGCAGGTCCAGCTCGGTGTCGGTCGTGGAGACCTCGCCCGTGCCGAAGGCGTCGAGCACGAAGCCCGCCAGGCGGGGGCTGAAAGCGGCGTCGCCGGCGGCGACGCGCCCGATGGCCTCGACGAGGTCGGGGGTGGAGATCGACTTGGTGACGTATCCGCGAGCGCCCGCGCGGATGACCTGGACGACGTCCTCAGCGGCGTCGGAGACGGACAGCGCCAGGAATTGCAGGCCGTCGATGTCGCGGCAGGCGCTGGCAACCTCGGCGCCGCCTCCGCCGTTGCCGCCGGGCAGGTGCACGTCGAGGAGGGCCACGTCGGGGGTCAGGGCGTGGCACGCGGCGATGGCGCCGTCGACGTCGGCGGCGTCTCCGACGATCTCAAGGTCGGCCCCGGAGTTTTCGAGCTCGGAGCGTACCCCTGCGCGAACCATGGGGTGATCGTCGATGACGAGGATGCGGATGGTCACTGTGTCCTCCCGGTGGGCGCTGTTTCTTCAAGAATATCGGAGCGAGGCACGCTCAGGGCGATTTCCGTGCCGCGCGCGAGATGGCGAATCGTGGCCTCTCCCCCGGCGCGTCGCATACGCCCGACGATGGAGTCGCGCACGCCGTGGCGGTCTGCCGCGATGGTGGCGGGGTCGAATCCTTCGCCGTTGTCCTTCACGAAGGCCTCGACGACGCGGGCGCGCACCTCGACGTAGACGGAGACGGGCGGGGCGCCGTGCCGCACGGCGTTTTGGCTGGCCTCGGCCAGGGCGGCCACGAGCGCGAGCTCGCCGGGTCCCGGCCTCATGTCGCCGACGACGACCACGCTGATGGGCACGCCGTAGCGGCTCTCGACCCCGACGACGGCCTCGGTGACCGCGGCGTCGAGAGAGTCGGCGGCCTGCGCGTGGCCCGTGTAGAGCCAGGCGCGCAGCTCGCGTTCCTCGGTCAGGGCGATGGCGCGCACGCGCGCCGGGTCCTCGGCGGAGGCGCGAATCAGAGTCAGCGTCTGAAGCACGGAGTCATGCAGGTGTGCGGCAATGTCGGCGCGCTCAGCCTCGCGCACCCGTTGCGCCTGGGCCTCGGACAAATCCTTCGTCGTGCGCAGCCACATGGGAACAAGCGCAAAGAGAACACCGGCAACCAGGGCAGCACCAATGAGGCCGCCACGCAGCAGGATGACGGGCGGGTTGTCACGCGAGGCGGCCATGACGACGCCGAGACTCAGCAGCGCAATACCGCCCACGACCGCGCCGATAAAGCGCACCGAGCGCCAATTGCGCACCTCGCGGCTCTGGCTCCACACCAGAGTGATGCCCGCGACGATCGACACGATGGAACCCATGTCGCTCCACTCAAGGGCGCTCGTCGCGTTCAGGATCGCCCCAAGCACCGCGGCAACCAGCAGGGCCACGCCCGTGACAACCAAGCGGTTACGCGCGACCTGGGCGGCCCTCTCCTGACGCACACGCACGAGGCCGGGGCTGAGCGTGCCCGACGCCGAGGCCTCAGGCGAATCCTCGGGGACCGTCACCCACAGCCACAGGTAAGCGACCGCGCCGACGCCGAGAAAGGTCAGGGCGATGAGACCTCCGCGGATCACCATGACCGGGACGCCCAGGTGCACGGCCAGGCCCGAGCACACGCCCGCCATCCAGGGGGCAGGCATGTCCGGACTGGAGGCTGTCGCGCGTGCAAGCGGGGGCCTGGCGGGCGGTGCCGGAATCGGCGGCGTCCACCCAGGATGCGGGTTGTTGACCGTGCTGCTCACGTGTCTATTGTGGCACGCCCCCGTACGAGGCCGGGGTACCCCCCGGGCCAATCAGGGATCGTTCAGGGGGTCCCCTACTATCGCGAGGGGACTCCCGTTTGATTGAGTAGTGGTATCCGATCCGAATGTATGCGGATCCCATCGAGAGGAAGTGCACCATGAGTTGGTCAAACGGTCCGTCGGACCAGGGCGGTGCCTACGGACAGCGTCCGCCCCGCAAGCGTTTCTTTGAGTCCATGCGAGCCTCCGGCTGGTACCGAGCCCACCCCCGCGTCATCGGCGGCGTCTGCTCGGGCATCGCTGCACGCAGCGGATGGGACCTGTCGCTCGTGCGAGTCCTCACCGTCATCGCAGCCCTGTGCCTGCCCTTCGTGACGCTCGCCTACGGCCTGGCATGGCTCCTCCTGCCCGAGGCTCAGGACGGGCGCATCCACGCGGAAGAAACCGCAGAAGGACGCTTCGACATTGCCTTCCTGGGAGGTCTCCTCCTGTGCCTTGTCAGCGTGTCCTCCGTCCTGCCCTCCGTCGGCGTCCTCGGCGGTGTTGGCATCGGTCTCGGTGCCAGCTGGCTCGGCTTCCTCGTAGTTTCCGCCTTCGTCGTCGGCCTCATCGCCTTCGTCATCTCGAACGCGAACAAGTCCGGCAAGCACCAGGGCACCGGCTCGGCCCCCCAGTACAGCACCCCGAGCACTCCGGGAGGAGCGGGAACAACCGCCCCTTTTGGACAGACCACCCCGACCGCTAACGTGGAGGGAGACACCATGGGCGGACAGCAGGGACCCCAGTACGGGACTCCGCAGTACACCGCCACCCAGGGGGGCCAGTCCGCCCCTTTCGGACAGGCCACCCCGGCTGGTGACGTGGCGGGGAACCCCATGAACGGACAGCAGGGGCCCCAGGCGCCCTCCGGTTACCCCGTCTACGGCATGCCCGCGACCGACGCCCCCGGCGCCACCAGCGCGCAGGCCGGGCCCCGCCCGGCCCCCGCTCGCCCTTCCCAGCCCCACCCGGGCTGGACTCCTCCGCCTAGCGCGCCCAGGCCTCGTCGATGGGCCCCTCTCCCTGTGCCGACCCACCGCCCCCGCGTGGTCTCTACCCGCGCGAACATGGCGATTACCGGTTTGCTGATCCTCGTGGTGGCAGCTGTCTTCGCCGGCATCTACATGGTTGACAAGGGGCCCGCCATCCCCTTCATCACCGCAGAGACCGGGTCGCAGACGGTCGCGCGTATCATCGTCATCGGCGGCGGCGTGTGCCTGATCATCGTCGGCCTGTCCCTGGCGATTGCCGCCCTGCGCGACCGCAGCGCCGGCTGGCTGACCACGCTGTCCATTCTCGGCATGATCGCCGCGCTGCCGACGGCCGCCATCGGCACCGAGGCAACGCAGCAGACGATTTCCACGGTGCGCTCGACCGTCGCGACATCGCCGGGCAACAACACCGTGGATTGGACGGTGAGCTCGGTGGAGGGCGTGAGCCCCCTGCGCCCTGTCACGCTCGACCTAACCGGGGCGCCCGTGGGGACGACCAAGCAGATCACCGTCAGCTGGCAGGCCTGGCAGAACCTGACGATCCAGACGGTGGAAGGACAGCCCGTCCAGATCGTGTGCCAGTCAGACATTACCTCTGTGACGACGAATATGGACCGCGACGGCTGGGCTACCCCGTTGAGGAAATGCGCGGGCCAGACTGCGTCGTCTCCTTCGTGGGGCAACTCCTCACTCGGAGGGATCACTGTTTTCATCGACAGCGAAGCAAACATCGATCACCTGACGATCCTGCAGTCCCCGGACTCCTCGGGCGTGTGGAGCAAGTCCGGCCCCTCTCCCTCGGCAACCCCCTCGGCAACGCCGTCACCAACCCCCTCGGCGACGCCGTCGGCAACCCCGTCACCGACCCCCTCGCCCACCTCCTCCGGCACTCCGTCGGGCAACTGAGGAAGGAAACGACCATGACTACCTCCAAGAACGACGCTACCGATCAGTTCACCGGGATCGACGTCACCTCGCAGTACCCCGAGGTGGACGTGACGAGCACCTTGCCCACGTCCTCGGAGCCGACCCTGGAGACGCCGTCCTCCGATCCGCTCGCGGTCTTCCGCGAGAACGAGGGTGCCACCGCATCTGGGAGTCGCACAGCCTTCGATCCGGCGTCCACGGGTGAGACGGCGCCGACCTCGGCCGCCACTCCTTCCGGGACTTCCGGGGCTTCGGGATACGAGGCCGGGGCTGGCTCTCGCTCGCAGGCTCCCTCGGGAGCACCCACCGGGGCGCCGGGAGCAACGCCGGGTGGCAACGGCGCGCATACGTGGAGCGCGCCTGCCTCGCCCACCAACTATCACGATCTGCCCGAGGCGCCCAGCAGGGGTGTGCGCGTCGGCGCGTTCGTCTGGGCGATCCTCGTGTGCATGGTCGGGGCGTTTCTGATCGCCGAAGCCTACATCACGACCTTCAACCTGCCGGTGCTCGGCATCAGCGCTATCGCGGCCCTCGGCATCATCCTGATTCTGACCGCGATCTTCTCCGGGCGTTCCAAGAAGAAGACTCCCGGAACAGAGGCGGCTGGCACCACGAAGTAATTGATGCGCCGCCAAGCGGCGTTGCATACGGCGGTGGGCCCGGGAACCGATTGGTTCCCGGGCCCACCGTTTACGACGTGGCTACAAGCCGCGGATCACAGGAGATCCAGCATCGACGGAGCGACCAGCTTCAGGACGTTCTCGCGTCCTTCCTTCGCGTTGGGAGCATCCACCGCGAAAGCAGCCATCTGCTGGCAGGTCGCCAGGTCGTGCATGCGCAGGGCCGCACGGACCGCGTTGACCTTGGAGGGTGCCATCGACAGAGAAGCGACACCCAGGCCCGTGAGGACCAGAGCCAACAGCGGGTCGCCGCCGGCCTCGCCACACACGCCGATCGGCTTGCCCGTCGCACGACCACCATTGCAGGCGGTGCGAATCATCTCCAGGACGGCCGGCTGCCACGGGTTGAGCAGGGTCGCCAGGTTGCCGTCCAGGCGGTCGGCAGCCATCGTGTACTGCGTCAGGTCGTTCGTGCCGATGGACGCGAAGTCCACGATCGACAGGAGCTGCTCGGCTCGCAGGGCGGCCGCGGGCACCTCGATCATGATGCCGACCTTGGGCAGGCCGTAGCCGCGTGCCTTGTCAGCGAACCACTTAGCTTCGCTGGCGGTAGCGACCATGGGGGCCATCACCCACAGCTCCGCGCCGGTCGCCTTGTAGGCGGCCGCGAGGGCCTGCAGCTGCGTGTCGATGAGATCCTCACGCCTCTGGCACAGGCGCAGGCCGCGCACGCCCAGGGCGGGGTTCTCCTCGGCACCCAGGTCCGCGAAGCTCAGCGGCTTGTCAGCGCCCGCGTCCAGGGTACGCACGACAACGCGACGGTCACCGAAGGCCTGGAGGACCTTCGTGTAGGTGTCCGTCTGCTCCTCGAGGGAGGGGGCGTCCGCGCGTTCCAGGAACAGGAACTCCGTGCGGAACAAGCCCGAGCCCTCCAGGTCCACCTTGGAGGCCTTAAGCGCGTCATCGACCGTGCCGATGTTGGCCAAGAGCTTGACGGGGTAGCCGTCGAAGGTCGCGCCCTTGCCGGTCGAGCCGGCCAGCGCCTGTGCGCGACGCAGCGAGCGCTCCTTGAGCAGGGTGACCTCGGCCTCGGTGGGAGCAATGATGACCTCGCCGACGCCGCCGTCGAGGGCCAGCGCTGTACCCTCTTCGACGTCCATGATTCCCTCGCACTTGACGATCGCGGGAATACCCAGCTGAGCGGCCAGGATCGCGGTGTGCGACGTGGGGCCACCAACCTCGGTGATGATGCCCAGGACGGTCTCCGGGTTCAGCGTCGCGGTCTCGGCGGGAGCCAGGTCGCGGGCCACCAGGATGACCGTGCCGTCGAACGCGGGCACGCCCGGCTCGGGCAGGCCACGCAGCTCGCAGATCGCACGGTCGCGCACGTCGTACAGGTCGGTCGCGCGCTCCGCCATGTAGCCGCCCAGGCCGCGCAGCATCTGCGCGTAGTCCTCAACGGCGTCATGGACGGCCTGGGTCAGACCCAGACCCTTCTTGAGCTTCTTGTCAACGGCCTTGGCCAGACCGCGGTCGCCCGCGAGCTGAGCCGTGGCCTTCAGGATTGCCTTCGTCTCTTCCGGCGCCTTTGCCGCGCGCTCACTCAGGCGCGAGGAAACGGCAGCAAGCGCCTCACGGACGCGCGCGCCGTCGGCGGCAGCATCAACGCTGCCCGGCTCCGACGTGTCAACGCCGGGTGCAGGCTGGACGATCGCGGCGGGCGCAGCAGCGGTACCGGCGGAAACACCGATGCCGTGCAAAACGTCGTGCGTCGCCATCAGCTCACTCCTGATCGAGATCGCGCGAGAGCAGCGCGACGAGCGAGTCAAGCACCTCGCCCGCGCCGTCATCCTCGGTGGACAGGGTGACAACGTCGCCGTGCTTGGCGCCCAGCGTCATGATCTCGAGGAGCGACGCGGCGTCAGCCTCCTCGCCATCGAACGCAATGGTGACCTCGACGCCCGAGTCATCGACAGCCTCGGCGAGGACGGAAGCGGGACGTGCATGAAGGCCAACGGAGGAACCAATTGCAACGGTGCGGGAAATCATAGTCGTTCCTTTCGAATGCGGGCATGTCCATCGTGAGACACAGGGACCCGTTGCGCCCATACTATGACGCAGTGCACTGATTTGAAAACTCAATCCCACAACGCGGCCAGATGGGATGAATCACCCTCACAAATGCCGAAAAACCATCCGTTTCACACCCCCAGCCCAACACGTAACAACGCGTATTGACTAGACACTGCCCGGCCTCGTCCGTGAGACGCTCGACCTAGCAGGCTCACACCGACTAGACTGGAGAGGTACCAACGAAAGGAAAGCGAGAATGAGCTCCCGCGAACCTACGCTGGCCGACGTCGCCCAGCTCGCTGGCGTCAGCCCGACCACCGTCTCGCGCGTTCTCAACAACCGGGGCTACCTCTCGGAGAAGACCAAGCGCAGTGTCGCCGACGCCATCAAGACCCTGGGCTACCGTCCCAATTCGCTGGCGCGCGCCCTGCACGGCAAGAGCACCCAGACCGTGGGTCTCATCGTGCCCGCCGTCTCCCTGCCTTTCTTCGGCGAGCTCGCCGTCGAGGTCGAAAACGCCCTCGCCGAGGCGGGGTACCGCATCCTCATCTGCAACTCAATGGGACGAGCCGAGCGCGAACGCGAATACCTGTCCCTTCTCGTGGGCAACCGCGTCGATGGCATCATTTCCGGCGCCCACAACGAGGGACTGAGTGAATACGACACGATTCGCATGCCCCTGGTGACCATCGACCGCGAACTCAACCCGTCGATCCCGAACGTGCGCTGCGCCAACCGGGACGCCGGCGCACTGGCCACCCGCGCACTCCTCGACGCGGGGTGCCGCCATCCCCTGCTGCTCACCTCACGCTCGGGCCCGCGTAACCTGCGCGAGGCCGGCTACCGCACCGAGGTCGAACGCGCCGGACTCGAGCCCCGAATCGTCACGGTTCCCTTCGACACCCCGATCCCGCAGCGCTTCGCGCTCGTGCAAGGCAGCCTCGACGAGGCGCGCGCCCAGGCTCCCATTGACGGAGTCTTCGCCACCGATGACCTGGCCGCCGCGGAAGTCCTCGAATGGGCGCGCACCCGCGACCTGTCCGTCCCCGGCGACCTGTCCGTCATCGGTTTCGACGGCACCGAATCCATGCGCCGCGCCCTGCCTCACCTGGCGACCATCAGGCAGCCCATCAGCCAGATTGCCCAGGCCGCCGTCGATATCCTCCTCGAGCAGATGGAGGGTACACTTCCCCGCCCCATTGACGAGGCCGGGGAGAGCCCCGCTCCCACGCTCGAATTCCCGGGCACGCTGATTCCCGGGCGCTCGCTCAGCGCCTGAGCGCCTCACGTGCTGCGAGATGGTCACCGCTCATCGCTGACCCGGTTTATTTCTTGCCCCGCGAGGCCCGCGGCCGCGCACGTTAACCCGATAGGTGGGCGCCTTAGCCCTTCACTGCACACGTTAACCCCTGAGGTGGAGCGTGGGCGCCCCCGCCCACGCTCCACTAGTAGGGTCCAACTGCGCCTGAAGGGGTTAACACCACCACCTCAAGGGCGCAGGTGCCCCCTTTCGTTCACACAAGGCCCCCACTGATCATTCAGCGCGCCACAAACCCTCATCGCAATCGCCGACCATATCCCCGCGCCGGCAGCCAGCACGCAGAGGGCCCCACGAGAGCAGACAAACGGTGGGCGGCACCAGCGCGATGCTGATGCCGCCCACCCGTTACGTCGAGACTGACTCCCGGAAGGCTCAGGCCTCCTTGGGGGCCACGTCGAGCAGCGCGTCGCCGCGCTGGATCTCGCCCGCTCGCGACCGGGGTCACCGCGCCGAGCTTCTTCTTGTTCGTCACGACGACGGGCGTGATGGTCTCGTAGCCGGCGCGCGCGGATCACGTCGAGGTCAACCTCGGCGAGGACGTCGCCGCGGCGCACGACGTCACCCTTGGCGACGCGGGGCGTGAAGCCCTTTGCCGTCGAGCTTGACGGTGTCCATGCCGACGTGGATGAGGACCTGGACGCCGGATGCGGACTTCAGGCCGTAGGCGTGGCCGGTCGGGAACGCGACCGTCACGTGCCGTCGAAGGGCGCCACGACCAGGCCGTCGGCGGGCTCGATGCCGATGCCGGGGCCGAGCATGCCCTTGGCGAAGGACTCGTCCTTAACCTGCTCCAGCGGAACCACGGTACCTGCCAGCGGCGAGCTGACGGAGAGGTCAGCCTTGGCCTCGTCAGAGAAGGACGGAACCGGGGCGGGCGCGGCGGCGGGAGCCGCACCGCCAGCGGGAGCCGCGACCGCGGCGGCCACGACAGCCTCCTTCTTCGCGGGCGCGCGGCCCTCCATGTCGGCCTTGCCGCGCGTCATGGCGTAGGCGAAGGTGAAGCCGAAGGACAGGACGAACACGAGGACCTCGAGGGCCAGGTAGGCCGGGATCGACTTCGGCACGATCGACACGAAGCCGACGAAGCCGGCGGCACCCAGGGCCTGACCGCGCACGTTCAGCAGAGCGACGCCCGCGGAGCCGATGGCGGCCGCGGCCATGGCGCAGAAGAAGGGCCAGCGCAGGCGCAGGTTGACGCCGAAGATGGCGGGCTCGGTGATGCCGAAGACGGCGGAGGCGCCACCCGCGCCGGCCAGGCCCTTGAGCTTGGCGTCGCGGGTCTTGAAGAAGACGGCCAGGGCAGCCGCGCCCTGCGCGACGTTCGCCATGGAGGCGACGGGGAAGATGAAGTCGCCGACGCCGCCGTTGACGGGCAGGAGCGGGATTTCGATGGCGGGGAAGGACTGGTGCAGGCCGGTCACGACGATCGGGCTGTAGACGAGGCCGAAGAGAAGACCACCGAAGACGCCGAGGGTCGAGTAGGTCCAGTTAATGCCCCAGGTCAGGTACTCGGCGGCCACGCGGGTGACGGGGCCGATGATCGTGAAGGCCAGGAAGCCGGTGACCAGCATCGTGATGAGCGGGGTGAGCAGGAAGTCCGCGGTGCCCTTGAGGACCTTGTGCAGGTTCTTCTCGATGAGGCACATAACGTAGGTGACAGCCAGGGTCGGAATGACCTGCGCCTGGTAACCGATCTTGGCGACGTCCATGCCGAAGATGTGCCAGTAGCTCACCGTTGCTTCACCGGCGAGCGCCGCGCCCGTATTCCAGGCGTTGAGCAGGTCGGACGACACCATGGCCGCGCCGATCGCGGCACCCAGGTAGACGTTGCCGCCGAAACGCTTAGCGGCGGAGAAGCCGACGAGGACCGGCAGCGAGGCGAAGGCTGCGGAGGAAACCATGTTGATGAGGGCCGCGTAGTCCGCGATGCCGGGGTACATCTGGGTCAGCGACTGCTTCCCGAACAGACCCTCGGCGGTCATGACGTTGTTGATGGCCATCATCAGACCGCCGGCGACCAGCGCCGGGAGGATCGGGACGAAAATGTCCGCGATCATCTTGATGAAGCGCGAGAACAGGTTTCCGCCCTTTTCGGCTTCTTCCTTGGCCTCGTCCTTGGAGACCTCACGCACGCCATGGTTCGCGACCATGTTGGCGTAGACCTGGTCGACATCGCCGGGACCGACGATGATCTGGAACATGCCGCCGGCGGCGAATGTGCCCTTCAGATCTTCGTTGTCGTCGAGGGCCTGCTGGTTGATCTTGGACTCGTCCGCGATCACCAGGCGGAGACGGGTTGCGCAGTGTGCTGCTGCGCTGATGTTGGATGCGCCGCCGACTGCTTCGACGACCTCTCCTGCCACCTTGGCGTGATCCATTGCCGACCACATTCCTTTCTCAAAACCCCACGCGCAACGCCATTGTTACGCCGCGCTGGGCGGTGTGTAGCAATCGATTGACATACTATGGCGTTACATGACCCCCCTTTGGCAAGGTGATCAGGGAAAATCTCACGCCAGCCGCTGATGAGACTCGCGCCACACGCGACGAGGCCGTGGCCACCGCAGCCACGGCCTCGTTCGCGGGTCGCTCAGTCGGCGCGCGCGGCGCTCACGAATGTCCGTCACCGACGCGCGCCCGTCGAGCGCTCACGCCGGCGCCCGTCGCCGTTCAGGAAGCTGCGGGTCGTGAAGACGCGCGAGCCGTCGCCCAGGTAGATCTCGGTGATGGAGCGGTCGTGGAGGAGCTCCACGCGGCGCGCCTCCCCCGCCTCCAGGGTGACGATACGACGGCGCCCGCCGTGGGGGTAGCGCGTGCCCGTCAGGTCGACGCTCAGGCGGCCCTCCTCCAGGGTGATCGCAGGCCGGAGCTCGGAGCCGATGCTGCACGGACAGCGCCCCCTCGTAGGAGGCCTCGAAGGCCAGGCGCCACGAGCGCGAGCGGCCAGCTCCGCGATCGCGCGCCCCGGCCTCGTCCCCGGGCGCACCCTCAAGCGTCGCGGGCGCCAGGGGCAGGCCCGGCAGGTACGGGGCGGGCGATGACGCGGCCCCCGCGCAGGGTCAGGGCGCGCGGGCGCGGTGAAGCAGTGCACCCAGCCGCCGGTCTCGATGGAGGGCTGGTCGTCCTCGCCGGCGTTGCCGCCCAGCCGAAGAGGAGGGTCGGCGCGTGCCGCGAGTCCGAGGACGCGGAGCGCGCCATGATCTGGGGCGCGTAGAACTCGGTGCCGCGGTCGAGCTCCTCGAAGGAGCGTCGGCGCCCGCAGCTCGGTCCCCACCAGCTCGCCGACGACGGCGACGCACGGGAAGATGTTCTCGAAGCCCTCGCGCTCGGGCGAGATGCCCTGCGGGCAAAAGATGAGCACGTCGTGAGCCTGCCCCGTTTCCTCGTCCGTCAGACGCACCAGGTTGGGGCACTCCCACATGTAACCGAACGCGTCAAAGGCGCCACCGGCGTCGGGGAAGGTCATCTCCCCCTCGCACTCCCACGCGCGCAGGTCCGTGGAGCGGTAGAGCAGGGCCGCGCCCGTGAGGTTCTCGCGCTGGACGCCGAGCAGCATCCGGTAGGAGCCGTCCGCGTCGCGCCACACCTGCGGGTCACGGAAGTGGGCCGTGTACCCCTGCGGCTGGCGGGAGATGACCGGGGGCACGAGCTTGTCGAAGTGCACCATGTCGGTCGTGGTGACGACGCACTGGGTAGCCTCGCGCTCCCCCGTCTCAGGGTCCTTGTAGTTGCCGGTGTACCACAGCTCGACGTGGTCGCCGACCTCGATGGCCGTGCCCGAGTAGGCGCCGTTGGCGTCCTGGTGGGTGTCGGGGAGGATCGCGGGTGCGTGGTAGTCCCAGCGGGTCAGGTCGCGCGAGGTGGCGTGGCCCCAGTAGACGAGCTTGCGCGGATGCTCGGGCGTGTACTGGAAGAATGCGTGATAGGTTCCGTCGACCTCAATGAGGCCATTCGGATCGTTCAGTCGTCCCACCGGGGGTGCGACGTGGAAGAGCGGGTAGTCGGGATCGTGAGGGGCGCGCGACGAGGCCTCGGCAGCGAGGGCGGACGCGAGAAAATCTTCGGCCATGACCACAAGGTAACACCCTCGCATAGACGAACGCGCGGGCGGGACGCATCTGTCCCGCCCGCGCGCTGTCAAACGTACGCCACAATTGTCACAAAGGGCGATACTTCAAGGAAAACACAGTTCAGGCACCCGTCACGTCGTCGGGGTGAGCGTCCGCGTAGCGGGCAAGCTCCTCCTCGACGATTGCTTCGTCGAGCTTGACGAAGACGGGCGTGGGCTTGACGATCGGAGTGCCCACGGTGATCGCGTGGCGCTCCCAGGTCGGCACGTTCGTGTAGTCGCCCGTGATGATCGGGTAGCCATCGCGTCCCTCGAAGTCGGCGGGCAGGACCTGCGGGTCGAGCTCGGCGACGTCCTCGATACGAGGCATGGGCGCGATTTCGCCCGCACCACCCATGACGCGGTCAATGTCGTTGGCGGCGTGGGGCAGGAACGGGGAGAGCATGAGGTTGAGGTCCGCGACGGCCTGGGCGAGGGTCCACAGGACGGTCGCGAGGCGCTCACGCTCCTCGGGCGCCTTGAGCTTGAAGGGCGCCGTGTCGGTGACGTACTTGTTGGCCTCGCCGACCAGGCGCATGGCCTCGGACAGGGCCGCCTTCTGGCGGTGATGGCGGATCAGGTTGCCGACGGTGGCAAAACCGGCCTCGACGGCGTCCAGGAGGGCGCGGTCGATGTCCTGAAGCTCACCGGGGGTGGGGATTTCGCCGAACTTCTTGGCGATCATGGACGCGGTGCGGTTGACCAGGTTGCCCCAGCCGGCGACGAGCTCGCCGTTGGTGCGGCGCACGAACTCGGCCCACGTGAAGTCGGAGTCCGAGGTCTCCGGGCCGGCGGCGCTGATGAAGTAGCGCAGGGCGTCGGCCTGGTAGCGCGAGAGGAAGTCACGCACGTAGATGACGATGCCGTGCGAGGAGGAGAACTTCTTGCCTTCCATGGTGAGGAACTCGGAGGACACGACCTCGGTGGGCAGGTTAAGGACGCCCAGGTCGCCGGGAGCTCCACCCTTCGAGCCCTGGCCGTTGTAGCCGAGCAGCTCGGCGGGCCAGATCTGGGAGTGGAAGACGATGTTGTCCTTGCCCATGAAGTAGTAGGACAGGGCCTCGGGATCGTTCCACCACTTGCGCCACGCCTCGGGGTCGCCGGTGCGGCGCGCCCACTCGATGGAGGCGCTCAGGTAGCCGATGACGGCGTCGAACCACACGTACAGGCGCTTGGTGGGCTGGTCCTCCCAGCCGGGGACCGGGATGCCCCAGTCGATGTCGCGCGTCATGGCGCGCGGGCGGATGTCCTCGAGGAAGTTCTGGGAGAACTTGATGACGTTGGGACGCCAGGTACCGGACTGCTCGCGCTCGTCCAGCCAGGCGGACAGGGCCTCGGCCAGGGCAGGCAGGTCGAGGAAGTAGTGGACGGACTCCACGAAGTTGGGGGTCTCACCGTTGATGCGCGAGTGCGGGTTGATGAGCTCGGTCGGGTCCATCTGGTTGCCGCAGTTGTCGCACTGGTCGCCGCGCGCGCCCTCGGCGCCACAGATCGGGCAGGTGCCTTCGATGTAGCGGTCGGGCAGGGTGCGGCCGGTGGACGGGGAGATCGCGGCGCGCGTGACCTGCTCAATCATGTAGCCGTTGTCGCGCACGGTGGCGAACATGTCCTGGACGACGCGGTAGTGGTTACCGGCGGTCGTGCGGGTGAAGAGGTCGTAGGACAGGCCGAGCGCCACGAGGTCCTCAACGATGAGGCGGTTGTTCTGATCCGCGAGTTCGCGCGCGCTCACGCCAGCGCCGTCGGCGGCCACCAGGATGGGGGTGCCGTGCTCGTCGGTGCCGGAGACCATGAGGACGTCGTGGCCGGCCATTCGCATATACCGGGAGAAAACGTCAGAGGGGACACCGAATCCCGCAACGTGGCCAATATGACGGGGGCCGTTGGCGTAGGGCCATGCGACGGCGGACAGAATACGACTCATAGCCCCTAACAATACTGCCTGGCAGGCTCAAACGGGGAACCGGCACCTTTTTGCGGGAAAGGCACGCTCTCCGCGGGAAGTGCGCTCGGTGCTATCCTGGCCAAAACACCACTTTCATGGAGGAAGCATGACCCGCGCGCTCATCATCGTCGACGTTCAGCCCACGTTCTGCGAGGGCGGTGCCTTGCCCGTCACGGGCGGCAACGCGGTCGCCGAGGCCGTGGCCGCCTACGTGGAGGCCCACCGCGGGGAGTACCAGCTGATCGCAACGACGCAGGATTGGCATATCGATCCGGGCGCACACTTCTCCGAGAACCCCGACTTCGTGGACACGTGGCCCCCGCACGGCGTGGCGGGCACGGACGAGGCCGAGCTGCACCCGGCGCTCGCGAACGTGAACGCGGACGTGACGGTCAA
>QFCH01000116.1_pt1 | contig 19685 bp, 15 predicted proteins | sample 5346071 | NCBI WGS metagenome assembly QFCH01 (sample SAMN09062255, study PRJNA434731) | Human gut metagenome, whole genome shotgun sequencing project. | isolation source: stool timepoint B chromium assembly | host: Homo sapiens | collected 2015
ACCTTGTCGTATTGCGTTTTTCTTATCTACCTTTGTTGCCACTTATACTTCACATGCCAAAAAGAGTGTGGCATTAAACCACACTCTTCTGAGAATTACTTTTGTAAAAGAGTTTTCTGCTGGTTGTCAGCCTCGGTACCCAGTTAAGATACCCATAACGACGTGAAAATCATTAAGTCCCCCACGTGGACTACAGCTTTATCCAAGCTGCCAGGCTCGATGCCCAGTTAAGACATCTAATGAGATGGAAGTTTACCCTGCTCCATCTGCAGCCCAACTTTTAACGATGCTCTTACATCGAGAACGTTTCTGTTCTTGCTTTTATTATACTCAATCATAAAAAAAATCAACACAGATTAGCAAATTATATTATTCCGATCCGATCTTCCAAAGGTGTAAATAAGGTGTAAATTCTACACTTTCTCCCAAGAAACCCAATAAACTCAAGGCTTTCGTCCCATCCCTTAAACACTCCGTGGCAGATGAAAAGTATTCTTATCATTGTTTTGTTTCTCCTTAATTTGCCCGGAAACGCCCTGTTTTGCAAGGGTTTCTGTGGATTTTGTGAAATGCTCTGAAATTACAGATTATGGCAAATCAGAGCAGAATTGAGCATGTTGTTACTACCTGTTAGTAGTAAAATTGGTAGTAAAAAATAAAAGATTACTACTAAGGATTTTTAGAGTCTTCCATGACATTTTTTATATTTCAGTCCACTGCCACATGGACACTTTTCATTAGGATAAATCTTTTTCTTTTTTCTTTCCTTTATAGGAAATTCAACCGGCAAAGGCACTACCCCTTTAGCAAGCAATTCTAATTCTCTTAACCTATAAAGGTATTCTGAAATAACCAAAATTGCTTGAAACATACTTAATGCTTCAATTTCAAATTCAAGCAGATATTCAGACAGTTTCTTTTCTCTCTTTTTAGGATCTGGAATATATATTATTTTTTGAGTTGATGTTTCATACTCAACATCATTATGTCCTATTGCATTCCGAAGTTTTTGATTATACTTTACATCTATCGTACGCATATAGAGTTCATTCTTGTTATATAAATGAAATCTATTAGCTTTTGTCGCAGCTATAAATTTATCCAAAGAAACAATTCCTGCATTGTTCGCAATAAAATCGTTCGCATCACCTCTATTTTTTATATTATCAATTGTCGCTGGAATAATCAAAAGATTTCCTAACGTCTCATATGCATCTAAATAAAACTGCTTTACATCTTCATACGTACTTGTTGTAGTTCCCTCCACTTCAAGATCTACACTTCCTTCATCACAAAATTGTAACGACAAAGCCGGAATTAAATAAGGATAAGCCACTATAAACTCGCCTAATAGAGTATTAATCTGTTCCTGCATCTGTTTTAACGAATATCCATCATGTGTATTAAGATATTCTATAAGACAATTCATTTTTTCTTTATCTAATTTCAGAATATCAGATCCAATTTGTGGAAAATCCAATATGACTGGTTTTAGCGGTAACAGGAATCCATGAACTTCAATCATGCGAACTGCTCTCATTATTTCAAGTTCATTTCTACACATAATATATTCTTCTGGAAATAGTTTCTTTATCTCTTGTTTAAGATATTCTTGATTTCCATTTTTATACAATTGTAAAACACGTTTATATTGAGGCCATATACTAGCCGTTTGTTTTAGCGTATTCACACTATTTCCAAAACTCTTATAATTATCAAAATCACCACTTTTCTGCTGATATCTTATAAATGGTGTAATAAAATTTTCCTGTAGGCACCATCCATCACACATCTTAATTGTTGTGAATTCTCCTGAACACTCTACTACGTAATCTGGAATAGTTGTTGGAGCGGCATTAACTCTTTCAGCATTTTCAAATTCAAATTTAAGCCCCAAGGTATCTTGTCCAATCTTTACTTTTCCTTTTAATGATATACCACATTTTCCGCAAGTTACAGCAATAGGATGCTCATCAAGCCATCCAACCTGCAATCTAATTCTTGTTATACATCCGCAGACTTCACACCTAATAAATTCGTTATATACCAAGCTTTTCACTCCAATCTTTTATATTATTTCCCTAAAATCGCAGAAAACCACTAGTTTCATTATATATGTATAAGCAATTTTTTTCCACTCAAAAAACGCCCCAGCCTAAGCCAGAGCGTCATCCCACTTCCATATTAAACTACCTTAAACATCTTCTGCGACATCGGTTTCTCTTTCTTCTGCTCAACCTCTGCCTGTGCCTTTCTAAACTCTTCCATCCGTTTCAATTCTTCCTCAGCATCATCGAATCCAATATGCGTGTACACATTCATGGTAACGCTAATATCCGAATGCCCCATAAGGTACTGTAACGTCTTTGGATTCATTCCCGATTTTGCCATGTTGGAACAGTAGGTGTGCTTGCATACATGGGGAGTAATGTTTGGCATCTGCACCCGGTAGATATCATTGTACCTTCCAACCATATGATTGAATCGATGCTGCCAGTGCATTGCCACAAGTGGCATTCCATTATCATCATAAAATAGGAATCCGCTATAGCCGTCTATAGCTTTCTCCACTTTCGGTGTATTTCTATCCTCGATGATTGCCTGAAACATCTGTTCTGTGCCAGATCCTCTGTAATCGGCAATACTCTTGTTCCTGCATCCGTTTTTGTGGTTTCTATGATATATCGCATATCCGATGTTCTCTGCAACTGGTGGTCAATATTTACAGTTCTGTTCTCAAGATCAATGTCTTTCAGCGTCAATCCACAAAATTCCGATATTCGCATTCCTGTATGAAATAATATGTACACTACTTCATAGTATTTACAGTACACCACATCGTCATGCACAAACTTTAGGAACTTTCTCATCTGCTCTTTTGTGACTGCCTCTCTTGTGACTGCGTCATTTACCAATACTCCGGCAAGCTGAAATCCAAATGGATTCTTTACCAGAATGTCATCATCCACCGCCATCTGAAAGGCCGGGCGCAGCACTCCCCGGATGGTATGAATGGAACTGTAGCTTTTCCCATCCTCTTGCTGCAATTTGATAAGGAACAGCTTTGCATCGGATGTTTTCACACTTCGTATCGTCTTTTTGTCAAATGCTTCCTTTGCAAGTAATCTCTGTACTGTAACATATCCCTGTTTTGTGCTTTGCCTTACTCCTGTCTTTGTTTTCAAATATCGGTCTACCAGTTCACAGACAGTCATCTGTCCGTCTACGATATTTACAAGCAAATCCAAATCTGTGTTTACCTGTTTTTCCAATTCACGAAGGGAGAGGCATGGCTTCTTGCCCTTTGGAAGTTTGTCCGTAGGCTCTAGTTTCCAACTGTATACAAAATGTGGTTTTCCATCAATGTGATATTTATATTGATATTTTCCGTCTGCTCTTATGCTTTCTCCCGGTCTTAATACTCTGCGTTTGGAGTCTCGCCTTGTCTGTCCTCTTCCTGCCTTTGCCATTATACCCGCCTCCTTAGTTCTGGATGGTTACGCAGATACCTTTCAAAGGCTACACGAAGAATCAGCTTGCGTTCTCCGTAATATGCCAGAAAATCTTCCCCATCCGTATTATTCAATAAATCGTAAAATTTTCTCCGGCTCAAAACAAAATATTCAATTGCCTAAGAAGGATTCAAAATATCCTTTTCTGCTAAACTTGGTCTTGCCATAAAAGGACTTCCTTTCTGCCAAAAGTGGCTGTTTTCAAGGGTTTTCGGGGTCATCCTATGTTCGCTCTTATGCCCTGTAATAGCAACTACTTTCGGCAGATAAAAGGAACTATATTTCTGAAGAATTAAGAATAAATTCTTCGAACTTCGGGCGGATAATGAGGATTCGGTTTCCACAGTACACCGCCGCCGTTCCAAGGTTATCCTCTGCAATTCTTCTCAGGTTCTTTATACCAATATTAAAATAAGCTGCTGCCTCCTTGATGGTGATCATATACTTCTCACTAACAGGAAGCATTTCATTGCTTTCTGCATTCATAGTATCTCTCCTTCCGACAAGGTGGTCACACAGCTAACTCCTTTGTACTATTTTTTCTTTTTTGTCATTTTCGCTCTGATTCTGTGATATTTGCCCCCAGGGGCGGTCTAAATCTCTGTCACCTTTTATGCCGGGCAACGGTGCCGCCCCTTCACGCACAAAAACTGCGAATTTAAACGGGGTATTAACCCCCAATACAGCTAAATACCATACAAGGGGCATATATCCCATTCAAGATGATAGAAATAAAATCAAACAATTCTATGCTTATTTCCCTGCATCTGCCATCTGGATAACCTTGATTGCTTCATTTCTTACAAGTTTTCCGTCAAGGAACTCAAATGCAAGATATCCAATCTGATCATACAGTACAAATTTTTCCAACAATGTTCTTACCGTCACAGGCTTTCTTCCTACAATCCAGTAATATGAAAAGTCACCAAATGCAATCGGCTTAGTACCAGTTTCGATATCCGGCGTATATTCAGAAATAATAACCTGTTTGCCAAGAATTGTATCATTTGCCTGATTCCACAAATAATTGCCATTATTATCCTTCAGTTTTCTGAGTACAAGTGCTGTTTTATCATTCATAAGCCAGATACCATTTCTTCTATATTCTTTATCAACACTAAAATATAAACAAATCACATCATCATAAGTCAGTGTTTCTACTGCCAGTGCTGTTTCTGCTCCATCTGTATCATGAAGAATATCAGTAGGTTCATCTGCTCCGGTTCCATTAATAAATGCGTTATCCTCAGCTTTTCCAAATGACTTTCCAAGCTTTTGTGTCAGATACTTTTCAATATCAAATCCTGCGTCATTTACAAAATCCTCATCCAATGTAACGATAGATGCCAGCTTATAGCTTTCAATCGTTTTTTCATTGAAATCTCCTGCACTTTCATATACTGGAATTGCAGCTCCCTCCGCTACAAATTCCGCTTTATCCTTACAATCCTTCGCAAAGATTCTATAACCATTTTTATATGCACGAATAACTGTCGCTATCTTTCTGAAATCAGATTCCTTTTCAATTTCATTCATAACCTTTCCGGCTGCAACAGTCGGCATACTGTAAGTTCCTGTACTAATATCCCTACCCTTTGCAAGAATATCCTCTCTCGCCTCTTTGTTTCTCATCGCATTCCAGAACTGAATATCATATTCTGGCTGTGCCGTAATCTGTGTATTGCTAATCATGCTTTTCTCCTCCTTAATTTCTATCACACACAGGATATTTATAAAGTCCAAGTGTATTTAATGTCAGCTGTCTTCCAATCTGTTTCAAATGATTGCCACACTTCGGGCAATGAATTTCATACGCAAATGCCATTTCCTCTGTATGATCATTGCTCGCATGAAGTCTGTACGTTTTCTTTATCTTTCCAGTCTCATCCCGGCTCAGTTCATCCGTCAGATATAAACTGCACATTCTCTGTGCATATTCTTCAGAATAATATGCATTTGACGCATTCAACAATGTTCCTTCCTTATTCAGTTTAGTTAATGGAAATACCATAATAAAATCCTCCTTTGTTCTATCGTCTGCACTTATCACAGGTGTACAGACCAAGTTTATTTGCATCATGATTCTGAGCCATCTGCTTTAATACTGCACCACACAAAGGACAGTGAATTTCTATGCTGTCCGTAGCATTCTGGCTCATCGGCTCTTTTGAATAAAGCCTGTAATAATTGGAAATAATCTCCGACAGGTACATTCTACTGTTCTGCCGTACTGTTTCCTTGTCTGTTGATAAAAACATCGGTACCTTTTCCAGTCCATCTGTATCTCCATCAATCAGAGGATGGTATCTTATCATCTGCATCCACTACACCGCCTTTCCATCTAATCTTGTAAATCTGTCTCTGCAGAAATCCATTGCATCTTCATAAGTAGGGAACACCAGACACGAAAATCCATACTGCACTTTCCATATTGGAAAATTCTTATCCTGCTTCTGAGATACCACCACAGGCAATCCTGCCCTTCCCTGCAATAAATCCTTGCATTCATATCCCTCTCTTGAAAACATCTTCTTATCAGAATCTGTCAACTTGAAGTCTGTGCCATAAAATATTCTGTGTGTCATCTTCTTCTCTCCTTCCTTTTCTCTGTGGGTAGCAGTTCTATCTTCCGAGGTAGCAGTTCTCACGGTTTTATAATCACAATTACTCTTTTTATATGCCGTTTTATTTCTGCATTAAACTTTTTATTTTTCAGCTAAGAAGTCTCTTCCTTCTGTCATCAAAATGTACCGGAAGTTTTGTAATATCACACTGACCCAATAATATGAATCCCTTTGCCACTTGGAGATACTTCTACATAGGAAGAAAACCGAGATAACATAAGCTGTGCAAATGGATCTGAAATATCCTTATGGTCTATATCTAATAAGAAGAAGCCTTTCGGAATCTTCAAGCCAAGCCCCGATGCCCGAAACTGATTTCTGGCTGATTCTGCATCATCAAAAGATACCCATGTACCATTATGTGCATCATCTGTTCCTGTAGCTCCTCCATTTGCTGCGAATGGAACTTTGGTAACTTTCCCATTCTTGCCGGGTTTTGCTGACCATAAAAACCACAGATTTTTATCCTTTAATTCATCCACTGTCATATCTCCCATCCTGCTCACCTCCTCCTTTTCTGCAATTCTATTTAATGGTTAATAGACGTTCTTACAAGCCATTCTTTATAAGCTTCAATCGGAATCAGAATTCTTGCTCCGATTCGTATTGTCGGAAATCCCGGTGTCTTTACCAGTTCATATGCCTTTGGCAGGCTGATTCCCATCTGTGCAGATAATTCCTGCACACTCATAGTTGTTTTTTCCATAAGATGTTGCTCCTTTCGTAGATTTTGTTGCGTTCGTCTCTTCAATGGTCGTTTCTCTGCTACCGCTCATGGCGGCTACCAGTCCCCGCAGTAACAAAGGCTTGTTCATTGAGAACGGGATGAAATTGTCAAGGTACAAATCCGTTACAGCATTTTGTGTAACTTTTTATTGTTTTCATGAATATTTTAAGCTATAATGTAACCGAAGTCCAAAAACTGACGGTAACGCTAACGGTTACGAATTAACGATTGGAATGAGGTATGATATGCCATTAAACTGGAATGATGAAACGATTCCATCAGAAGCAGATAAAACAACAGATATATTAGGATTTAAAGAAATCGGTGGTATCGGGCAACTGATTTACCACCCTTTCCGATTCAAGAAATATGAACTTGATATTGATAAAAGCGATGATTATTGTGCAACACCATTTTGCCGCCCCGGATATGAACCCATCTTTCCTAAAGAAGATTTTCTTTCCGGACAGGGACTGCTTACCAGCCTTTGCAATCTGGCAATGCAGATAAACAGCTTTGATAATAAAATTCCATATACACAGCTCATCATGAAATGGTGTACAAATAATATGCATCCATATAATATTGATTTCATTTATTCTGAATTGAATGAATCGTTTGATATAAATAGCTTCGATGCAGAAATGGTAGAAAAAGACGGAACATTCGAGATTAACAACTTCTTAGATGACCTCGGAAAATTATATAATGCAGTCATGTTTTATGTTGCTCTTGAAGGTGTCTGTATTGCCGATGACGAAGCTGCATATGATTTATCCAAAGAAGGAAAATACTTTGAGGGCTACTCTTTCTTTGATAAATATAAGCATCCTATCGTTGCAATACCGGATGACTTAGATTATGGGGAGGCAAAAGGAAATCTCATAGAAGAAATGCGAATTGATAATGAGTACATTAAAAATCATCCGGCAGAAAAACCTCCAACCGGAGAATTTGCTACTACACCATATGATGATTACGATGAATTACGGAATGCACTTATTGACATTATTCCGGAATTTACCATGAAATTAAAGGTAGATCCCCGCACTAACCGATTAGAATTTTCTACCGATATTAATTCTGTATTTGATATTGCATGGCTGACACTTGCAAGAATGCTTTCCGAAGACCCTGCACCAGAAGATAAAGGTAAATCGGATAATCGTCCAGAAGGCATTATGATTCGTTGTCGGAACTGTGGTAAATTCATAATCCGAAAAAGTAACCGACAGGAATTTTGTGATGCCGAAGAATGCCAGAAGGTTCGAAATGCCCGAAAGCAAAAAGCCTATCGTGAGCGAAAAGCCATTGAAAAGGCTCAAAAAATCAAGAAAAAAGCACATTAATTTATATGATTTGGCGGAAAGACAAATAGATTATTGTATCTAATGTCAGCCAGCTACATGCAATTATGTGCTATGATATTATATAAAATATGTTAAAAGACGCCGGAATCCCCCCTATGCAATTTCGCGAAAAAACGTGTGTGAGGGGGCATCGGTCTTTAGGATAAATAGTTACAGAGATAATACTCCCCCATGGAGTAAAGGAGGACATACATAATGGCAGATTTAGAAGTACAAGAAAAAGACGGGAAAATATATTGTCCCTTAAAGAAAGCATGGCACGTATCAACACCAGAAGAAAGAGTTCGTCAATATTACATCGCTATTCTTGCTAACAAATATGGATACTCTCTTGAACAAATGGATCAGGAACTTAAAGTAAATAACTCCAAACGTGGTCAAGGTAAAGCTCGCGCAGATATTGTAATTTGGAAAAGTGAGCAGGACAAAAAAGACAAAAAGGCTGCTTTTATTGTAGTAGAGTGCAAAGCTGAAAATGTTAAGATTCGAGTTGAAGATTATTACCAAGGATTTAATTATGCTTCTTGGGCACATGCAGAATTCTTTGTAACAACAAACGAAAAAGAAATAAAATATTTTAATGTAGACCCTGCATATTTACCTCAAAAATTAGATGAAGTTGTAGCTATTCCTACTGCTAAAGATGTAGATGATGCTGCAAGAATTGAACAAATCAAAAATCAAACCAAGCTTTTTACACGTGATGAATTCACAAAGACGTTACGCGCTTGTCATAGCATAATTAGGAATAATGATAAGCTATCTCCAGAGGCTGCGTTTGACGAAATCAGCAAACTACTTTTCATGAAAATTAGATTCGAGCGTGACAATAAGGGTATGAAAGTATTCACAAAACAGGAATACCTTGATGCTGCCCAAAATCACGAAAAAAATGTCAGACCGGGTCTAAAGGGCACTGACTTATACGCACTCTCTTACATGCAGTTTTTATTTAGAACTACCAAAGAGTTCTTTAAAGATGACAGATTATTTGATGATAAAGACGAAATAAATATCAGAGAGAATAGTTTCATTCAAATCTTGGAGAAACTTGAAACATTTAATCTATCCGATACGCAAGATGACGTTAAAGGAATAGCATTCGAAGAATTCCTCGGAACAACATTCAGAGGCGAATTAGGACAGTTCTTCACCCCTAGAACTATCGTTGATTTTATGACAGAGATTCTTGACCCTCAAGAGGGTGAGGTAATTTGTGACCCTACCTGTGGCTCTGGCGGATTCTTAATTAAGGCTTTTGAATATGTAAGAGAAAAAATAGAGGCAGATATCCGTTCAAAAAAGGATTCTTTAAGACTTTCCATTGAAGGGAATGACTACGATGCTCTTCCAGAAGATAAACAAGTAAAGATAAGTCATTCCATAGATAAAATGCAAGCAGCACTAAATACTGAATTAGATACTGGCATTGAGGGTAGTCGAATGTATCAGCTTTCTAGGAATTGCATTTATGGTACAGATGCTAATCCACGTATGGCTCGTACATCTAAAATGAACATGATTATGCATGGCGATGGTCATGGTGGTGTGCATCATCATGACGGGTTGCTTAATGTTAATGGTATTTTTGAAGAGAGATTTGACGTTATCTTAACAAATCCACCTTTTGGTCAGAATGTGGATAGAGGTCAGCTCATTTCAGAAGCAGATAAATTCACTGACGAAGAAATGAAGAAAAAATATAAGAAAAAATATGGTGCAGCTTACGATGAAGCCCTAAAGCAGGTTGATGACCATATCGGCGAGTCATTACTATCTCTTTACGATTTAGGTAATACTTCTACACTGACAGAAGTTTTATTTATGGAAAGATGCTTACGACTTCTAAAAAAAGGAGGTCGTATGGGGATGGTACTCCCAGAAGGCGTTCTAAACAATAAAAACCTGCAGGCTGTTAGAGAATATTTTGAAGGAAAAGCAAAAATTATTCTGATTTGCTCTATCCCACAGGATGTATTTATAGCTGCAGGCGCAACTGTAAAACCAAGTCTTGTTTTTATGCGAAGATTCACAAATGATGAAGAATCTAAATATGCAAATTGCAAGTCTGAAGCACTTGCTGAAGTAACAGCTTTACACCAAGCAGAAATTGACAAATTAGAAGCCACTATTGCTAAAGCAGATGCTCTCACGGAATCACTTAAAGATGACCTTAAGAAGGCACAGACAAAGCTTAAGCAGGCAAAGAAGGACAAGAAAAATACAACATCAGTTGAGACAGAAATAACAACAATCAAAAAAGAGCAAGCTGACAATAGGCTAAATAAGAAAACTGCTGAAAAAGAATTGAAGGAACTTTATAAGCAGATTGATGAAGAGACAAAACCGGTTGTTAAGAAGAAGTTTGATTATGATATTCCTATTGCAAAGATTGATGATGCTGGAATCACAACGACTGGTGCTGCATCCGAAGGAAATCAGTTACCGCAGTTAGTAGATGAATACTCAGCTTATAGAATACAGAATAATTTATGGCCAGTTTTAAACAATGAAATAATCTATGCCATGAATACCGACGGAAAATATTGTAGGTATATTGGTAGTCAGGAGGTGGTGTTGAATGAGCAATAAACCAGCACTACTTTCAACTGTTCCTTTTTCTTCATTTTCCCAATGGGATGTGAAACAGTTCTTTTTTGCAAAGATACTTTCAAAATATCCCGTGGAGGAATTAGGAAAACATTTAATTCATCAAACAGAAAAAATACAACTATCTGATGAGCCTACCAAAGAATTCACCATATTAGGCGTGTCAAATAAAATCGGTATGTTTGATGGTTCTACTGAAAAAGGAAGCAAAATTAAACAAAAGTACCATGTTGTAAAAGATAATTGGTTAGCCTACAACCCATATCGAATTAATGTAGGTTCAATAGGAATAAAAACACCTAATTTGAAAGGTAGTTATATAAGTCCTGCATATGTTGTTTTTAGTTGTAAGGATACTATTCTACCTGAATATTTGTGGCTGATGATGAAAAGTGATTTCTTCAATAAGCTTATCAAGGATTCGACAACTGGTTCAGTTAGACAAACATTGCATTTTGAAAAACTTGCATCTATAAAAGCACCTATACCTTCTGTGACCGTGCAACAACAGATTCTCGACGCATATCATGCTAAACTTGATGAAGCAGATGAAAATATCAGGAAGGGTAATAATTATAGCGATGGATTGTTATTAAGTGTTCAAGCTGATGTTTCAGATTTAAAAAACAAAACAACTAAAAATACTGCTAGTTCGTCAATCTTACAAATTATCCCTTTCACATCTACTATAAGGTGGGAAGTTGACTATATACAAAAAAAAGGACGATTAGAGACCATATACAATAGTTTTAAGTATCAGGAATATTGTATTAACGATTTGCAAAAGGAATCACTATTTGGACTTTCAGTGAAGGCTTCTTTAGATAAGAAAAATGGTATGATTCCTGTATTAAGGATGTCGAATGTGATTAATGGAGAACTCGATTTTTCAACATTAAAATATTTGCCTGCAGATTGTGCATCAACTGAAAAAGAGCCTCAAAAGTGGATTTTACGTAAAGGAGATTTTTTAATAACGAGAACTAATGGTAGCAAAGATTTGATAGGCAAAGCCGCTATTTTTAACAGTGACGAAACATATACGTATGCATCTTATCTCATCAGATATCGTTTTGACACAACTATTGTGTTACCTGAGTATGTAAATATTTTATTTATGACACCTCTTGTTCGAGAACAAATTGCAGTTATGCGAAGACAAGGAGGGGGACAATATAACTTGAATAGTGACGAAATTGGAGCTATCCGCCTTCCAGTTCCCTCTATACCAATTCAGAAACAAATAATAAAAAAATTCTTTGATGCAAAAGATGAAGCCCAAATATATTATGATACAGCCACTAAATGTCAAATCGAGGCAGCCGTAGATTTCGAAAAAGAAATATTCTCTTAAACTAAAAAAGCCACAATCCCGGTAGTCTCCCTACCAACAATTGTGGCTTTTTATGTTCAAAGTTTTGTATGTGTGCCATCGCTTAGTAGTCCCTTACTACTAAGGATTTCTCCCCCACACCTTTGCCTTTATCCAGATTCCGCCCATGAGCCTTAGTAGTCGAAACCGTAGTTTAGCAAAGAGCAGAAATCGTAAGCATTTATAAAACTATGATTCCTGCTTTTTGTTTGTATATGGGCATACTTATCCCCTTCTCTTTGTACTCGTGATTATTCCGGGGCTCTCTGAGCCACCTGTCCGGACTTTGAGAGCCACCATTCCGGAGAATGGGAGCCATATATTCCGGTAATTCAGAGCCACCTTATCGGGCTCTATTACATATATTTCCTTTATACTGTAAATACACACCTTGGGTGTAAATACAGATAAAGGAGGTCGTAAGTTATGACCAAGTATGTAAACGCTCAACAGCGAGTACGTATTTCCTCCATCTGCTTATTTTTTGCATGACAAAAGGCAGTCATTATTGACTGCCCTTGCACAATTACGATATTCACTTATATCTTTATTATTACTGTCCTAATTCGTTTCCATTTCTGCAATATAATCCTATCTCCTTTCTGCCCCTATCGCTGTAAATAGCAAAAAAACAATTAAGATTTATTAGCTGTCCTTTCCTCCGCTCCATATTAACTACAATTATTTAATGACTTATTCTAAATTAAATTGTCGTATTTATAATCAATTGCTACTATCTCATCCGTTGATGTAAGCAGAGCTCCTTTTTTTGTTGTACGCCCCTGTTCAGAAAAGAGATATAATTTTTTTTTCGCTCGTGAACAAACAACGTATAATAACTTTTTTGTTTCACTTTCTCGATAATCGTGTGACTTTTTTATTATAGTATTCCAATGCGGAATATAACCATTTAGTATTCCAAACGCAATAACCGTAGTATATTCCTCACCTTTCACACCATGAAATGTATTGATAACCACACCCTCTTTTTCTTTAAAACATTGTTTAAATGTATCTACATCTGTAGATAAGTGGTTATTTTTTACTCTATCCTTAACCATTAAAATAAAATCTTCATATGCTTTCTGCAAGCGTGATTCTAGGTTTAAATCAATACCTAGTTCTATCAAAAAACTATTTATGGCTTTCTGTAAATATACCACACCATTTTCATCTGATTCAGATATAGAATTAATGATTTTTAAAACCTTATAATTATCTATTTTATCAAATAAATGAATCTTATATTCTTCTGTTAGAATCTCGATGATTTCACTTGCAATTTTCTTTCTTAAATAGATCTTTCGTCCAGACTCTGTAAATAGTAATTTTGAAATCAAATAAAAGACATTCATTGGATCATACTTTATCGGCGTGATATCTGGTGCATCAAATTTTACATTTGGCAATAATTCTTTAATTTTCTTCGATAGCGGAAAAAGCAACCACCATTGTGGTGCAATTATACATATCTCATTATCTGGAATTCCTCGAGATAGTTCTTCTTTTACAATATAAGCAATTTTCTCAAACAACTCAGATTTACTTATGGTATTATCATAAACCAAACATCCCTTTTCATCCTTTATGTCCGAGACTGCATATATTTTTGCACTCTGTAATTGAAAATTCGAGTAATAATCAACTATACGTTGCGTTGTACGATAACAACCATCTAGTCTTTTCTCTTGGAATTTTACTCCAAACTCTTTCTGCAATTCATCACAGGTCTTTGCAACTCCACCAAGTCCCCCATATATTGCCTGATCCGTATCTCCTACGAATGTTACTTGTATATTCTTATTACATTTTACAATACTGCTCAATATTTTATACTGAAGTTCATTCGTATCTTGATATTCATCCACCAGAATTGTTCTCATTATTCCAGCAATATTCTCCGCAATAAATTTATTCTGATTTACTAAATCATAAGATATGCTTAAAATATCATTAAAATCTATCTCTTTTTCATTTAATAGCTTTGTTTGATATTTCTCAAATATTTCCGGATATTTAAAAGGCTTATCATATCCAATATCAATTCCCAGTTCTTCTATTATTTCATCAGTATATTGTTTTGTGACATAATCATCTATGATATGATACCCTTTCCGCAAACGTTCATTGTACATTGTATAAGGTCTGATAATAAACTCAAGACAAAATTGATGTATAGTCCCTACCCAAACCTTATCCTCCGGAATATCTATTTTTTCTAGTCTTTCCTTAATTTCATCAGCAGCTCTATTGGTATAAGTTATCGCAATATTAAGTTTTTTTGAAGTAATATATTTTTGGACAGAATATGCTAATTTATAAGTCAATGTTCTTGTTTTTCCACTTCCCGGACATGCTTTAAGCAATATATTCCCCTCATTAACACAAACTTGCCTTTGCTGCGGATTTAATTTATCTAAAAAAGTCATGGTATCCATTATTCACACCAACCCCTACAATATTTGTCAACTTCTTCTAAGAATTTTGCAACAACATCATCCTTATATCTTTCTCTAAATTTTTTAATAAACTCCTTTCTTTCCTCCTGTGTTTTAACTTTTTCACTCTCTTTTTTCAAGGCTAATACTTCTTTTTCATCATATCCACTTAATGAATACTCTATCATTTTAAAAACGATATCTATCGAAATTACTTCTTTACTTGCAAATGCAATCGCTCCCAAAATATATTGTGGAACAGTAACTGCTATATCAATGTAATTTGAAAGGGTGGTGGCATACCAGCCCTTTCCCATATCTCTGGCTAATGTTAAAATTGTATTAGCACATGCCGCATCTGTTCCTTGTTTTAAATTTTCTTTATGTCTCTTAATCGTATTAGTATCAACATAATTTAATTCTACAACTTCACTAATATAGTCACTGTTCGCCCGTGCATCAGCCAATGCAAAATCAACTTCTAATGTATGTGGCGCAAAAAAAGACTCAACCCAAGGATTCGTGCCATATAAATCTGCTAACTTTTTCTTCCTACTTTTTCCTCTTTTCTCTGCCTCAGCTTTATATAATTTACTGTCTGTTTCTACAATTTGTATATCTTCATCGGTAACAATAGCACATGTTCTCTTAATTCTTTCTTCACTGAACAAACTTGCAATATATTCAAACGACACACTTCCTACATTGACCAAACCAATCCCCATCTCATCCAAAGATACTCCTAATGCATTTTTAATAAGATTTGGAATTAATATTTCTTCCCCATCACCTTCTACTAAAACAACTCCCTTTGAAAAAAGTAGAACTGACCGTTTAGAATCCAAATATCGTTCAATACAGTCGGATAATTTCAAATTCTTTAACTGTAAATTCTTTTTTCCAAATTCGTCAAGTCCCTGACTCGGTTGCATTGAAATACTATTGCTACCAATTGACTTCAGGATATTAATATTTTTCACCTCTGATACTTCCGCTAAATGAGTAGAATGTGTTGTTGTTATAATCTGAGTATAGTCTTTTGTTACTTTTAATTTATCGAATAGCGTTCTCTGAATATGTGTATGTATATGAGCCTCTGGCTCTTCAATTATCATGATATTTATCAATTCTCGTGTTCTATTTACTTCATATTCCACAATTTTTAAAGCCATATAAATCATGTTTAAATGCCCTAATCCCAACGAATCGATATCATTCTGTTTTGAAGGCTTCATAAATAAATATCGTGACAAAGAATTTATATCATCCTTCAATCCAGATTGTAAAATTATCTCTGGCGAATAGACCATCCCTATCATATCAAGTAGCTTTTCGTTGATTTTTCGTCCTACCAATTCAACTTGTTCCACTTCTGAAATAGACTTATTTAACTGAACAATTTCAGATTTAATTGTATTTAGCTCGGATTCTTTTATTAACGATTCTACTGATTCTATAATTCTTCTAATTGGATTTTTTGGCTTACCTAATTCGCTTGCAGCATCACGCAATGCGTCAATAAATACAACCGAAATGTGATCTTGTACATCTGCAATGTTCAATTTGCATCCTAAAATTCTGTCATCATCTTCATCAGGATCTGAACATTGTCCTTTTTCTAAGTCCCCAACAATTTTTGTATATATATCTTTGTCTGTAAAATCAGTTTGTGCTCTACTTGTATAATAAAACTCATAATCTGATATTTTTATCTTTTTTCTTTCTTCCTCAAACTCGGCAATATCTGTTATTTCACTCAATTTCTTTCTCACCTGCTTTTGTGGACGAATAAAAAGAGAAATAACACCAATATCATCTTCCCCACTCTTTATATAAGACTTTAAAAACTCTTCATTCTCATTTTCTGGTACAATTCCAGCACAAACCTCTGTTTCTTTGTCTTCAGAAGTAATTTTTCCAAATACTGCTGAGAGAATAATCCAATGTCCTTTCCAATTTCCCAACGAATCCGAAAAGTCATTTTCCTTTAATCTTTTAGTATTATAATAATATGTATCATCTAATAAAATTCTTAATGCTGTCATTGCATTAGATTTTCCCGAATCATTTTCACCAATAACTGTATTAACACCTTCAACAAAAGAAAAGCGTGCAGATCTAAGATTTTTATAATTAACTATCTGTAAATATTTTAAAAACATAGTTCAATCCTCCTATGATAATCTTCAATAGAATTTACTAGTATTATAACATACAATACAACATTTTAATAAAATATCTACTTTTTTACCGATAGGGAGGGAGGACCCTCCCTATCACATTATAATCTCTTTTTACCTCTTTTCTTTTGAAATATCTGGCGTTTCTAGTGATTTCTTCCCATATGCCTTCTCGCGCATCTGGGCAAGTTTCTCCTTGACAGATATTCGTCCTCTAGGGACATCCGCTACCTCCTGTGTACTTTCCGCCCTGTCCGGCTCGCCCTCCTGTGCCTGTGCGCTCTGCTCTCCGGTTTCTTCCTCCGGCTCATAATCGCCCATATCCAGCGCATTATCGCCTTTTTCGTCCATATTCAGAAGCGCATTTAACTCTGCAAGATGCTCTAACTTCTCCTCCAGTTCCTGCTCCTGTGCAAAAGGTTTTGTGACTTCCACCTTTGCGGTTTCAAGCTGATGCTCCACGTTGGAAAGCTTCTGCTTCACATCTGCCATTTTCCCGGTCATTCCCTCTAGTGCATTGGAAAGCCTTTGCAGATTTCCAAGCGGATCGGCTCCGATTTCCACCTCATGATTAAGACTTCCTTTTAAGCTGATCGTAAACTTTGAGAGGAACGAGTCAAAGGATACGATCAGCTTAAAGCCCTGATATTCCCCAATTGTAACCGCCTTGTTTGGCTGTTTTGCACTCCGGCACATATCAATCAACGCCGCACCCGCTTCCTTTTTATCCGTATAGGTACGGTTTCCTATCTTCATGGGAAAAGCATCCTTATCCACAGGCTTATGCGCTGCATAGGTCTGAATGTCCGTCCGATACCCTTCAAGCCTTTCTTTTAAGGCTGTGACCTGCATCGGGTAATGCTTTGCGATATTGTCCTCCAGACGGTAACGCTGGCTTGTGTGGTTCGCCTTTAAGAGTTTGAGTTTTGACACCTGTATGTCTAAGTCCATCTTCTCCTTGATGTAAGAGTTTCCGGTTGCAAGTGCCTTGACCTCTGCATAAGAAAGCGCCGCTTCGTCAATGTCCTCACTGGAACGTACTGGGGACTTGCTCGTCATGATCTGCCCGATAAACTTCTGCTTATTCTCAATGAGCTGCCATGAATAGCTGTCGAAGGTGCCTTCCGTCACATACCGGAAAATCTTGACATTATCATTCATATTGCCCTGTCGTAAAATACGACCTTCCTGCTGTTCAATGTCAGTCGGTCATTTTTTGCGGACAGTTCATACATGCTATCCTTTTCTGTTCTCTGCTCCTGCGTTTGCTCTCGTTTGATTTCTCCCTCCGTATCTTCTTGGCACAAGCAGGACAATACCTTGATGCACCAGAGCCCGGGACATATTCAACGCCGCACACCGTACAATTTTTAGCGGGCATTGCTGCCCACCGTTTTGTAGGTATGATATGTAATTCATCGACAAAGCCGATGAATTTATAGTAAATCTTGATTTCCTGCTTCACTGTTCCGTCTGCCATCTTCTCACGCTCCGAAACAAGTATCTTGTCTATGAGTGCGTTTATAACTGTTGCATCCAGTTCTTTTAAGCCTTGATAATTTCGGATAAGGGCGAGGAAGTCACGGATTCCCCGTGATTTCTCGTAGCTTTCATTAAGAGTTTCCGTCACCTCTTTCAGCCTTGCTTCAATTTCAAGCTGCTCTTTCTGGTATTTCCCCGACATCATCTCAAAATTCCGCTCGGTAATACGCTCCATGACCTTATCCTCGTAGAGAGAGGAAAACAGCCTGTCCAGTTCCGCAAGGCGTTTGTTCAGCTTCTTACGTTCTTTCTCTAATGCTTTCGCCCTGCTCTGGTCTGTTTCCGTGAGCCGCTTTTCTATGGCCCTGACCGCCTTTTCATCATTCACTGCCATATCCGCAAAACAGTTGATGTCGGCAAGAACGGCATTGAATAAATCCCTTGCTTCTATATTGTGGGCACTACACTCGCTTCTTCCGTTTCTTGCATAATTATTACATGAATACTGTACACAGTCGATAATCTCTGGGCGTTTCCTCCTGTGTACGTTCATTGCCCGCAGAGCACATCCGCAGTCCACACACTTGATAACGCCTGCAAAAATATTTACAAATCCTCCCTTGTTCTGTGGAAGCCTACGACTTGTAATAAGCTGTTGGACAATATCAAATTCCTCCTGCGTGACTATTCCCTCATGGGTATTGGGTATCACTTCCCATTCTTCGGGCAGCTTAGAGGGGCGTTTCTTGCTTTTCATATTGGCGGCAATCCGTTTGTAGCCTACAAGATTTCCCGCATATATCGGGCTTCTTAAAATGCTCCTCACGCTGTTCCCACTCCAAATATAGCGTTTGTCCTCGTTCCCCTCAAAATGACGTTCAAAGCCTGTTTCGCCACGCTCCGCCGCATAAGCGGCAGGGCGTAGGATATGCTGTTTATTAAGATGTCTGCAAATTTTGGCAACTCCATTCCCTTTTAATGCAAGGTCGAATATCTCTTTTACAACATGTGCCACTTTATCATCTATCAGCAGATGGTTGTGGTCGGCAGGGTCTTTGATATAGCCATAAGGGGCGGTAGTTCCCATGAATTTCCCCTGTTGAAACCTCGCCCGATATGCCGATTTTATCTTAACAGATATGTCAGCGGCATACATTTCGTTTAAAATGTTGCGGAAAGGCGTGATGTCCATAGCAGATTTATTCAAGGTATCTACGCCGTCATTGACCGCTATATACCTCACGTTATGCTCTGGGAAGAAAACTTCCAGATATAACCCACAATCAAGATAGTTTCTCCCCAGACGGGATAAATCTTTCGTAATCACGCAGTTTATCAGACCGCTTTCAATGTCTTTTATCATATTCTGG
>QFCH01001624.1_pt1 | contig 19638 bp, 13 predicted proteins | sample 5346071 | NCBI WGS metagenome assembly QFCH01 (sample SAMN09062255, study PRJNA434731) | Human gut metagenome, whole genome shotgun sequencing project. | isolation source: stool timepoint B chromium assembly | host: Homo sapiens | collected 2015
ATTTCATCTGGTGCCTTCATAGCATGTTGATACATAAATTTATCTCCAAAACTGCTTCCAAATGTAACTGCCAGCATAATCGTTAAGAATGGCAATGGTACAAAGCAAAAAATATTCATTTATACTTCCGCCAGCTCCTGGAAAAGCTGGTAATATTCTCCCTTTTCCAACAATGTTTTCCCATTTATTGTAACTGTCCAGTGAATTTATCATTGTAACAATCGTATTACTTTTATTATTTTTCAATTCAACAAGTGCTTCATACAGCTGGTTTTCCCGGACAGTAAGTATCATAACCGGCTTCTGCAAATAAAGCCGCATACAAGGATCCAATCACACCCGTACCATAAATTAATATTCTCATAAGAATCATTCCCCTCCTCTTACCCCAGTGCCACATCCAAGATCATCATCAAACTTGCTTTTCGGTCCCTCTGCCTGATCACTTCCAACATGAAGATGTGGAATCAAATAATCAAGTGCGAGTAAAACAATATACCAATCCAGAACCCAACAACTGCCGTAAAAACCACACATGCTGATCCTAACGTTGTTCAAACAAACGGAATCAGTATACCTTCAAAAATATTTATTCGCATTATATTTTCCTTCCATATATGCTCGAAAAAAATTCATTGGCAAAAATAATTATCTTCAGCGGTATAGTATTAGTTCTATAGCTTATTGATTATATTACCTAATATCTGTTATTCTATAATCTTTCATACTTTCATCGCATTAGTCATAGCTAACTTTCTAGTATAAAGAAAACCGTGCAAAAAGCAAACTGTAATTTCACATGGTTTTCTTATGCTTAAGTGTATCACTTACGTAATCATATAACAATATAATTCTTTCAACAATTTACAAAAAGCCGGAGGTCACAATAATCTCCATGACCTACATTGATTTCCAAGCGTTCATGGATCGACGATTTCTTCTCTTTTCCTGTCATTGTCTTTTTCTCTGTTATTGCCTTGGCCTGATCGTATCTCCGACTCCGTCCTCTGCAGTCTGGTAAAAGACATTGAATGGCTCGATCGGATTTTCTTCCTGTACTTGTTACTTTTTCAAAGGGATCTTCTCTGCCATATCTTTTCTATCAATCCCTGCTATAAGACATTCATTCCAGTCTTTCTTTGCAGGTCTTAATCGCATCGTCATCTTATCGTTTGGGATTTTTTCTGCAAGCTTCTCACAGGCGGCATTTTCGGCAGTATCATTATCCAGACAGAGATAAATCTTTCGGATATTTTTTTATTTTGACTTTAAAAAAATAGCTATAAGACTCCATCTTTGAAATCTTATAGCTTTGCTATTAATGATATTAAGTTGTTATTCAATATTTGGATTACCAACGGATTGTCAGATTGTTGTTAAATTTCTTACATCTTTCCACCATAAACAGGGAAAACTCCACTGTCACCATAGCTCTTAATTTTCTTAAAATTTTTTAACAGTTCCATGTCTTCAGCACTAATTTCAAAATCTAGTTGGGCATTACTCTTCATATGTTCAAGATTACCTGTTTTTGGCAAAGAAATTGCACCAAGCTGAAGCGTATATCTAATGCAAAGCTGTGGAACAGTTACACCATACTTCTTTGCAATCGTAGTTATCTCCGGTTGATTTAATATTTCACCATGCGCAATTGGTGAGTATGCTTCTACAGCAATATTATTCTTCTGGCAATATTCTACTAACTCCATCGGCGTATTACTGATGTGGAGAAGGATCTGATTTATCATTGGCTTAATCTTTGCTGTTTCAAGAAGACTTGCAATATCTTCAATCAGGAAATTGGAAATTCCGATTGCCTTAAGTTTTCCTGCCCTATAAGCATCCTCAAGAGCTTTCCATGCAGCTCGATTTCCCTCTACATATCTGTCTTCGCACTGATTAACCTTTGCCCACGGCTGCGGACTGTGGATAATCATCATATCAAGATAATCCAGTCCCATCTTTTCAAGTGTTTCATTGATTCCTGCCATCGCTTCCTCATAAGTCTTATGCTCTGCGGCAACCTTTGATACAACAAACAACTCATCACGCGGAATACCACAGGTTCTTACTCCTTCACCAACGCCACGCTCATTTCCATATGCCTGTGCAGTGTCAATATGTCTATATCCAATCTCTACCGCTGCTCTTACAGCGTCAGCAACCTTATCATCATCAATAAACCAGGTTCCAAGTCCAAGCTGTGGAATTTTCACTCCATTATTCAATACAATACTATTATCAAACATTTCATTCACCTTTCTATTGTAATTTCCCATATTCTTCACCACTTACCGGTTCAAGCCATTCATTGGAACTATTTTCGCCCGGCACCTCTATTGCAAGATGGCTAAACCATTCATCCGGTGCGGCGCCATGCCAGTGTTTCACTTCTGCCGGAATATTGATGCAGTCGCCTGGCTTCATTTCTACAGCTTCTTTACCTTCTACCTGATAATATCCTCTTCCGGCAACACATACCAGGATCTGTCCACCTCCACTTTTTGCATGATGGATATGCCAGTTATTTCTGCATCCTGGTTCGAATGTCACATTGAAAATTCCAACCTGAGAAGTAGAAATCGGTGCAAGAAAACTTCTGCCAGAAAAATACTGTGCAAAACCATCATTTGGTGCACCAATTGGAAATACCATCTTTTTAGCATGCGCGCGCATTGCTTCCTCTTCGTATTGCAAATCTCCTTCGCCTGCTTCCCACACTTCCTTTGCAAGATTGAAAACAGCCCATGCTTTTGGCCAACCCGCATAGAATGCGGCATGTGTGATCACTGCAGCAATCTCTTTTTGTGTCACACCATGATTTTTTGCATTTTGAAGATGATATTTTAAAGAAGAATCTGTAATTCCGGAAGCCATCAGAGCAACAACTGTGATGATACTTCTTGTTTTTACGTCGATATCCTGGTTATTCCAATTTTCGCCGAAAAGTACATCATCGTTAAAATGTGCAAATTCCGGTGCAAATTCGCCAAGTGCATTTCTTCCTGCTGTCTGTATTATTTTTCCCATTTTCTGTATACCTCCATAATACTGTTATTTATAAAGAGTTTACCCATTCATTGATTTCCTGTTTTGTTCCACGATTTAACAGTCTGCCTTCTGTAATAACTGCATCTGGTGCAGATGGTTGCAATTCTTTCACAGTGTTCCCGAATCCACATCCTCCGGATGTTGCAAAAAGCACGATCTTTTTACCGCTGAAATCATAAGCTTCTAAAAATATATTGATGATTGTCGGAGCCACATACCACCAGATCGGGAAATAAAATGTAGCCAGTTCCCCTCATGCGTTGATTTTACTGGGTTTAACTGTATACAAAACTGTGTTTACTGTTACTATCTTTCATTCTTTTCCAAAATAGCTTTGAAGCATAGGCCACATTATTTTCATATATGACACAAAGCTCAGCTCTACTTGTGCTTCATTAAACCATCCAACCATAAAGCTATTTATCTCTTCAAATAATACTTTTGAAAGTTTCTGAATAATAATTGTGTTATCCACTTCTTCAGTATAATCTTTCGCATACATTTTACATATAGAACGCACTCCAAAATAATTATATAGCACACCTACCGTTGTTTTTAATGCTTCAATATCTCTTGGAAAATCTGTTCTATTCATCATATTCACTACTAATTGATGTCTTGAGTTTAGGTAATTCCTAACTGTACTATTACCTATTTCAACATCAACTGTAAATGAAAAATCTTGAGTTTGTATACTATCTGCTCCTAACATTATCATCAATTCAACTTGTGCTGCATGATATTCTGTATAACCAGACAAAGCCATATATTTCCAAGAATCTTGCTTTGCATACATTTCCGTATCTAAAATATGCGTAAATTCATGAAACACAATATACCTTGGTATTTCCGAACTTTTGCATATCCTTAATATATGTTCATCTGTTTTCGTATTATAGTAAGCTTGGGCGGCTGAAGCGAATCCTGCTGCATCGCTTTCCTCAACATTAATTTCAAAAAAATCTATCTTATACTGTGGTAATTTCTCAATTTCCATAAACTCAATATATTCTTTTTCATATTCTTTAATTAAATTTTTAATTTGTATTTCTGTCATATTGTTTTATACCTCATATCAAAGTTAGCATTTCACTTTTAGTATACCATAAAACAATCCCATTCTCATTCTATATATTTTATCCTCAACGATGAAAAGATGTGTCTGCACACATCTCTTCCATCTTATTATTTTCAATGTTATAAGTTCTTAATAAAATTCAAATCCTGTTTCCGTAATGCCTTCTGTAACTTTTCGTTCTTTCTCTTCAGTTCCTTATTTTCTCTGCTCAGAGCTGCCACCTTCTGGTTCAACAGTTCAATCTGTTTTTCCATCGCCATGTTCAGAATTTCTCTTCTTGGATCTATCATTCCGGCCTGTTGCTCTACTGCTTGGTTCAATGTATCCCGGACGGTTGGATTTTTATAAAAGAATCCTCTCGACAATCCAGTTTTCTTCATCAGCTTTGGAACGCTGATACGTTCTTTATTTGCCAGCATATCTTGTATTGCTTGCAATGCCAGTTCAATTTTCTCTTTACTTTTTCTCTGATTTTCCTCAATCATCTTGTCGTATTTGCTCATATTCTTCACCCCATCTTGCCAGACTCATATATATGATGTCACTCATCCTCTGTCTTACTTCTCTGGTTTCGTCTGCCATTCTTTGATTGCTCATTTTCCGGTAATGCTGTACATTATTCAGTCTTTTATGCCCCAATAGTCTCGCTATCGTCCAGTCATCCAGATGCATTTCTGTAAGTTTGACGCCATAGTAGTGCCGGAACATGTGCGTTCCAAACCCGAATAATTCGCCATGATCATCTTTCAACTGCTTTTCCTGTATCATGGACATGACTTTTGTTTTTATAGCCATATACTGCATCGGGCGGTCAGGTTCTTTTTCATTAACAAATATGTATTCTGTATCACCGAACTTTTCCTGTGTATATTCAATAGAACTCTGTAACAGTTTTGCAAGTTCTTTACTGATCGGTTTTTTATATCTTTTAGTTTTAACTTGATATATTTCAATCATATCTTGGCCATTTTCTCTCGTCAGACAATCTGGTCTCAGTGTAAGGGTATCTGATATCCTAGTTCCAAGCATCTGATGTATCAGAAGACATCTTGCAATCTGTACATCCATCTGTGTAATTTCCGCATTCAGTCGTTTCATTTCATCATCAGAATACACTCTAAATTCTGCATTTACTTCCGGTGGAATATCCGTATTAATAAATAAATGCTCCAATCTTTCATAGCTGTAAATTTTTCCGATTGTCTCTAACTGTCGTCTTAATGAAATTACATAAGAACTATTCGCACTATGGGAAGTATCTTTTGTTGACAGATGTATCAAAAATTCTTCCAACACTTCTCTGTCTATTTCACTGCAGCTTTTTATTTTGGAATACTCTTTTTGGAGATATTCTGAGAATATCCTCATTATTGTCAATTCTCCCTGTACAGTTCCTATTGCTTCATACTGCAGATTCATATAAACAGCTTTCTTACATTCTTCCCTGATATCTGGCTGATATATTTTTCTGAAATCCAGTGTTTTTACATTATAAATTGGATTGGATCTGATTTTAATATCCAGATTTTTTAGTTCCCAAACATCTTTTTCTATCTCATCCCGTAAATCTTCTGGCCCTAAAAATTTCAGTACGTTTCTGAAATATAATATCGTCACTGCTTCGCCATAGCTTACTGTACCATACACACTCTTCTTTTCTTTTACAATAGTTATTCCCTGTTCTAACATCCAGCCTTTTAAAAGTGATATCCATTTTTCTGGATTTCTATCTCCAAGGCTTTTGATTCTCCGATTTATTCTGCTGTTCAAAAACTTTGCAATATGATTATAAGCTGTTCGATCCTGAATCAATGCTCTAAACGTTCCGTTTTTGCAGCGATACATAATATAACCTCGAAACTCTTCCTTTAATTCTTGCGTTGGAAGCAACGTTAAATCAAATTTTCCATTATCCTTACGTGTCCCTGTTTCTTGTAAATTGGGGAAATCGCTGAAGTATATAATATCATTTTCCATCTTTTTCCTCTTTCTTTAGCCATGATGCTAAACTACTTCCTTGCATTTCAAAGAACTCATCATTTGCTTTTGCAATCCTTTGCGGCATATAATCAATATACTGTCTTGTCATCTCTTCATAAGTATGTCCAAGATAATCCCTGATACTTTGCAGTGATACATGACTGTCATAAAACATAGTTGCTACTGTATGTCGATAATCGTGTGATTGAAATAAATATTCTCCATTTGCAATCTTATTTTCCCGGCACGCTTCTATCATCTGAGTTCGGAATGTACCATATAGACAAGCACCACCTCTGCTGTTTTTAAAAATGAATTCTTCAGGCTGAATTTCATGTTTTTTCAAGTATACTTTCATAATCTGATAAAGTGCCTGTGGGATTGGAATCCTTTTATAATTCTTCATTTTGACCTGATACACCTGAATCCAATAATCCTCGCCCTGCTGATAATAAGCATTTCCTTTCAATGTACACACTTCACTCGCCCGTAATCCTAGACACCACAGATGTAGGAACATACATCGTAATCGCTCTGGAAAAAGATATAATTTTTTCAAAATTTCCATATATACTGTTTCCTCAACGCTACGATCATGATGTACTATTACTTCTTTTTGTTGGAAATATTCAATTCGGAATGGCATTCTTGTAATATACTGTTTAACTTCCATGAATTTATAAAAATGACCGATACCGAAAATTCTTTCATTAAATCCCTTTGCCTGTATTCCCCGTTCTCGCAAGCCGTCTGCATACTTTTTTACTTCTGCGACAGTTGCATGAATCGCCAGTATCTTTTCTTGTTCCAGCAGTTCAATAAAATTTCTAATACATACAAATCTTCGTACAATCGTGCTGACTGCCTGTCCAGTAATTCCCAGTTCATATTTCATGTATGCCTGTAAAATTTCTCGATTCTGTATTTCCTTGACTTCCATAAAAGAAATGCTAATTAAGGATTTACTTTCGTCTATCCGATGTTTTCCAAGATGTAATCGTTCCAGATACCATACATTTGCTTCCCATTGGATCTGTTCCTGCTGCATAAACGCATCTCTTCTGCATTCACCTAAAATACTTCGTTGACTCGTTTCGGGAAAATTCTTTAAAATAGTTTCCACTTGTTCCATTTCCAGCAATCCAATATCCGTAATATTTAACTGAACACAAGAATCATAAAGAAGTTTTAAGGATTTTAACCTGACATTTCTATAAGCCTTAGACATTGAAGTATTGGCAATGATACGACTCAACGTATAAAAAATTTGTTTCTTTAAAACTTCTGAACAATTTTGTGTAAAATCCCACACCAATAGGTTTGTTTTATAAGAAGTTTCAAAGGTCTCAGCTATTTCCTTTTCCGGATAATACTTCAGAAAATAAATTTTATTTTGATATTTCCATTCATATATCCGCTTTCCATTTAGCGTCTGCATTTGTTGATAGATATGTTGTTGTTTTACCGTATCATATATTTTCAAATAGAAAGATACAATTTGTGATCGTATCTGTCCTCTTAAATATTGTTCATACGAATTTCGCAAAGGATAATCCATTTCTTCCAGATGCCAGATTTTTCTATCTGCCAAGAACTTTTTCAATTTGTTAATTCTTGAATCGCTTTTTATTCCAAGTGCATCAATTTCTGAATATAGTTCCTGCTTTTTCTTCTCAATATCTACTTCAGATTCTGTTATGTGTTCTGCCTGTTGCAATAAATATATAGGTATTTCTCACACCTCCCTACTCCAGCAGACGTTCCGCCCCATAAATAGCAGTGTGTTGTGCATAAAACTCATTACTTGCTTCTATCAGTTCATCATCCAGCCAGTCCAGATACTTTATAGTCGTATCCAAATGTTTATGCCCCAATGCCTGACTGATCATTTCCAGTTCCCATCCTGCCTGCTTTCGCATATTTGCAAAATAGTGACGTAACATGTGGGGTGTGATTTTAACTCCGGTTTTCTTTTCCATTCGGTCCAACATATCATATACACTGTCCACTCTTAATGGCTTTCCAATGTTCTCACCCATGATATTCACAAACAGGTAATCCTGATGTTGCAGGATTTTCCGATATTTTGCCAGATAATCCATGAGAAATTCAAACGTATCATTACTTATCTTGGCACTTCTGTATTCCGCATTTTTGGCTCTCGCTTCATTTTCATTATCTTCCCGGAAGCATACCCTTATCATGTGATTCCTATAATCAATATCTTTGACATATTTTACTCCCAGTAGTTCCCCAATTCTGTATCCGGTTTCTGCTAACATAAGTAACAGAAGCTGATCTCTTCGGTTCGTACAGGCCTGTAAAATTGTAATAATCTGATTTTCTTTTGCTGTTCTCCCACGATGTTCCTCTTCCTTCAGATAGGCTTTAAAAGAATGATTCCGCAGTACCTTTTTTACTCCCACCTGATTAACCGCTATAATCTGGTTATACGATAAGGTTTTGAGACTTCCGTACTGTTCATATTCTGCCTCTATAAATAAATAGAACCTGAACACATCTTTTAAGTATGCGTTGCAGGTTCCTTCATTCGGACACTTCTTTTCTCCAGCCATTTGCTCTGTATGGTTTCCGGCTTTAAGCCAGTATAAAAATTCCACAAAGTGTTCTGTCTGTTTTTCATAATCTAACTGATAGACTTCTGTGAGTTCCATTTCTTTCTCTGCCATATATTTCATATAATAGCAGATTGAAAATGCTGTGCGTTTCACTGTATTTGGTGAACGTTTACATTTAATCTTATGCATTAGATATTTACTTGGCAGTTCTTCAATACTCATTGTTTCCAGATTTCTGATGAAAAAATATTTTTCTGTTCCATCTTTTATCGTTTCCACCTTGTATATCATAAGCTGCCTCCTTTCCTCTAACGCTATACACAGTATACCCACTTCATGCCGAAATAGCTATTCATCAATACCAACAATCCCACCGAAAACGCCCTTGAAATACCACCAAACTTTTCGTGCAAAATCTGCTTTTTCTGTAGCAGAACCACGAACGGTTACAGGTAGTATTCCACGCCTTTCCGGTTTCGAATAAAGTGCTGGACATCCTTGATATCTTTTGCCATCTTGCAGCTCGGAAGCGCACACATTACTTCCTCATGATACCTGCCACCTTCTCCTGCACGCTCGTCTAAAATGGACACGACACAAGTATCTGTCTCGGTGCGGAGAGCACGTCCGAATCCCTGTCTTAGTTTTTTCTGCATGTCTGGAACAATCACTGCCTGAATATAATCTTTCAGGCTGGCATATTCCTTCTTCTGTGCTTCACTGATGGGATCAGGAACAGCAAAGGGCAGTTTTACTATAATCAGCGAAGATACCATATCTCCAGGGAAGTCTACTCCTTCCCAACAGGAGCCGGCTGCAAAAAGGACAGCATTGTCCATCTGTTTAAATCTTGTGATCTCTTCCGGTGAATGTCTCCACACCTCTATCATCGGGAACGGAATTTCATCCCTTAACATCTGGTAAACGTTTCCCATCAAATGATAAGATGTAAACAGCACTAGCGTATGCCCGTAAGTCGAACAGATCAGTGAATGGATATGGCCTGCTATCATCTCTGCCTCTTCCTGACTTTCTCTTCTGCATGTCTTCAAATTCTTTGGCAGATATAACAGACAGTTCTTCTGATATTCAAACGGGGAGTCTGCCACATATTCCCGGACTCTCCGCACTCTCTGTAATCCTGTCATTTTCCGAATGTGGGAAAATCCCTGTCCGGTTTTTAAAGTTCCGCTTGTCAGAATCGCTCCCATTCCTCTGCTCCATAACATCTGGTCCAGATACTGTGGAATCCGTCTGCTGGATGCACACAATATAATCCGGTGGTCATGGTCCTGCTTCAGATGCAGCACATACTTCTTATCCTGATGGAAAAAGCATTCCAGCACACTTTTGGTTTCTTCCAGCTTGTTTCTGATCCACTTTGGAATCTTCTTTTCTAATTTTTCTATGATCTTATTCATGGTCTGTATCCCCTCATATAAATACATTGCACACTCTTCTGTCATGTGGAATTCTTCTTTTATCCCATATCTGGTTCTGTGGTTTTCTCCTATGATGTCCAGCACCATCCGGATCGTCCCGGACAGTTTTCTTATCTCCGGGCCTTGGTACTCATTCCCAAGATAAAAGCAGATTTCTCGGATATCGTCATAACAGAGGCTCTTCCCAAACATCTGCTTTGCCGCATCCGGCAGCTTATGTGCTTCATCGACAATCAATGCTCGGTAGTCTTTTAATAACGGGCGGTAATCCTGCAGCCTGTGATAACCATCAGCCAGCAGATAATTGTGATTACAGATCTGAATGAACATTTCATGATCTCTGGAACGCTCCAGATACTGCTGATACCTGCATGAGCCTCTTTTCGGGCAGTCTCCCGAACAGAACTTCGGTACACTCACCATCCTTCTGTCAAACCCACTTAAGTTGGACACTTCGTCCATATCATAATGTTCTTTCAACGACAGCAGAGCTTCTTTCTGCAACGCATTTTTGTTTTTTTCTTCGATTGCAACGATTCGGTGCTCCAACCTCTCATCGCAGACAAAATGCTCTTTCCCTTTTCGTATCACAGCTTTAATAGGGGCCTGAATCGTCCCGTTCTCCTGAAGAATCCGGGAGAGAAAAGGGATATATTCTGTAAGAATTGCTTTCTGGAGTGCAATGCTGGAAGTGGATATCACGACCGGACGCTGCTCATAAGGGGAACATCCTTCTGCAAGGAGGGAATATTTTCTCATCAGAACACAGGCCACCAGATAGGCATACGTCTTGCCGATACCGACACCCGCGTCACACAGTGCTATGTTTCTTCCCAGCAGGTTATCCAGCATTTTGTGGCATAACATAATCTGTTCTTCCCTTACTGCCATTCCATGTTCCGGGAACAGCACTCGGAAAATAGTATCAATTTCTCGATGCGCTCTATTGAGATATTCTCTTGTGTAATACATAATTTGTTACCTGATATGCGTGCTGATATCACATCAATACGGCTGTAAAGGATTTCTCCCTACAGCCGTATGTATCTGATATCAACGACACATTCTTCCTTGATTTCTTATACTTTTGATTTTTGGCGTTGTATTTGTCCTCGACTCCCCCATTGCCTTACGGGAACATTACAGGCGGATGCTTGGCATTGCACCGCTCACGGATTTTCTAAAAGTCTTGCTGATTACAACCCAAAGTCCATCCTCTGCTCACTGGCAGTTCCTATGTATCATTATCCCCTCGTAAGTGATCCTCGCAAAAGACCGCCACGGTCCTGTTTCAGTTAAAGATGATTCGCTCGAAACGAAAACGCCACAAAAGAACTCTGCCTCTCACTTTCTGGTCTAATTTCTTCCATGCCCTTTTCATCTGTCCTCGCGTCTTCCTGCCACGCTTCTACTTACGGGAACGTACCTGTAATGCTGGTATGAGGTTGTCAAAGTACACTGGCAAAATTTACCTGCCTATTAAATAGCCGACGAAAAACGCCATAATTATTCAATTTTTGATAAATTTTTTAATTTTTTTCTCAAACGGTTTCTTTTGGTATAAATCGTCTGTTCTGCCATTCCCATAATCTTAGCAACTTCTCTTCCAGAATATCCCCATGTACTGAGTAAGAGGATTTCCAGTGTCTGATGCTCCGTTTCTTTCAATAGTTCATAGATTCGCTTATCACCTATGTGATCCAGAAGCTCCTTTACATCCCTTGCAAACAGCTCGCTGTCCTTTTCTTTTATGGAATCCATATCCTGCATCGTTTCATCCAGATGTTCCCGGTATCTGCGCTCTTCCAGAAAGTCTTCCCTGTCCATCTGGCGCAGCTTTTGGATCTTCTCTTCTTCCATTCCCAGTTCACGCAATTTCTTTTCTTCCTGTTCTTTCCAATAATTCCACTTTCGTTCTTCACTTGTCTTGTTATAAGCCATTTATCTTTCCTCCGATCTGATTTTTGATATAGAAATCAAATCGGAGCATGGCGGTGACCGGATAGGTACGTTATAATGTTCGAAAAATGTCGAAGAAAAAAATGCTGCAACCTCTTCGATTACAGCACTTTTTTCCATCTTACGTGAATATTTCTTGTTGGTTCATAGGAGATTCCTTCTTTTTCTCATAATGAATAAAAGACTCTTGTCATCCATTATTTATTATAATTTTTCTACTATTACAATAGCTTTTTTAACAAGTTTTCTTGTCTTGGAGTTTAAAAGAAAGCTACCAGTTTTTTTCCTCTGATAGCTTTCCATTCATTCTTATTCTGTTGGGAACATCGCTGCTTCCAACTTATTCATCTCTGTATCCAAAAGACCATATTTTCCTGAGTTATCTTTTTCCACGGATACGTTTACAGTAACAGCTTTTCCATATCTGTTCTTTTCAAGACTCTTCTGGACACTTTCTGTTAATACAGCTGCAAAGACTTCCGGATCATTTCCATCCAATCCCTGCTTTATTTTTTCATTGCTTACCTCTGTAGAGCTTTGTTGCAATGTCTGAAATACATTGGATGGTTCAACTTGTACACTTACTGTATAGACTCCATCCTCTTCTTTCACATCTTGTACTTTGTATTTTGCCAGTTTCTTTACTTCTGTCAGTTTTTCCGCATAATCAGCAATTCCTTTATCCGTAATGTTATCGGAATCATCAAATTGCTGTTGGATACTCTCATTAAAATCCTCTTCGATTTCTTTCTTGGCATCTTTTTCCGAGATTTCTAACAGATTCGCATAGTCCTTATATTCTCCATGATAGTGTGCATCAAGAGAACTTTGGACGTAGGATTTGGCATCAAAGTCTGGTTGTCTGGAGCAAGCTGATAACAATATACATACTATAATTCCTATACTTATGCACAAAACACAATTCTTCTTTTGCATATTCTCTCCTTCACGCTTTATTTATCTTCAATTTTTATCGAAAATAACATTTTTAAATACTGTTCTATTGACTCCTTTTGAACTTTTCTTTCAATATTATATGGAATGCACATAAAAAACTCCACATAACCATTATCAATAAAACTCAGCAATACTTCTCCATTTTCTGTTAAAAAATGTACATATTTTTTATTACATTTACTTTCAAATTTAATATTCGACATTTGCTTGTATATTTTTTTGTAATGATTTTTTATGCTTACTTCATCTGTACAATCAGTTCCATCACCTATCAAAAAAGAAATATACAACTTATCATAATCTTCATTTCTATATGTCATATAAGAATCTGTATGACCATCACCAATATTTTTATAATGCTCATTTGGAATCGAATAACTAATTATTTTCCCCTCTAATGTTTCAAATCTTTCTGTTTCATCAATTCTAATTTCACATGGTTCAAACATTTTTTTTATAAACAAGCCCAATTCATAATCCGACATTTCTATAAAATTAATATAATCTTTTTCTTCCGTTTTTCGCGAATATCCCCCTCTATTATTCCGTTCCCATCTTCTAATTTCTAATTCATCTCCATTTTGTTTCAAATCAATTCTTTGATAATTCTTGGAAAATGTTGGAAAACTTTTATATTTTGTTTGTTTCCAAAAATTGTTTAATTGAGATTCGTCTACTTTTGGGGAACTTTCTGCAATTTTTATTCCTTTTCTAATTGCACAGCCTATCTTATCTATTGTTTCTTCAGCCATAATTTCAATTGTAGGTTCGATAGAAATATAACATCCCATAAACCTTTCAATGGCATTAGGCACAATTAAGAAACCATATTTTTGATTATAATATACAGAAATCATATCCGTTTTCTCCTCTCTATTACTTAAGGGGAATAAAATATTCCCCTTAAGCTATTTACTTTGCTATTATTTTCCTACTGTAATAATGAGTTTAACACCTTTATCAATACCATGTTTTGTAGCATTATTAACTGCATTTATCTGAGCTTCGCTTAATGTTACATTTGGAACAACTACTTGTAATTGTCTACCCACTATTTCTTCCGCATTAACAAATTTACCATTAAATGTTTCTCCTATAAATCCTGAAACTTTATTAATGTCCTTGACAATTACCTTTTCCAATTTATTACCATTTTGATAAGTCTTTGCACCTAAGTCTCGGCTTTTAACACTAGTCACAACACCATTTTCTACTTTATCTATGGTCGGGAAATTGTGTCCCAAGTTATTTCCCATAGCTTTGTCAATAATATCTCCTCGCTCTAATGGTGGTTTTTCCCAAGTGCCTTCTGGCAATTTTGTTTCGGTTACTTCTGCAACTAATTTTTTAAACGATTTATCAATCCCATCATTATGGGTACTTCCTGCACTCCTTACTACATTCAAAAGTTTCCCAGCCCCATAACTAAGGCCACCCATAACGCCACCTGTCACTGCTCCTGCAATACCACCGACTAACGTATCTTTTGCTACTTGTTTCAGACTATTTCCAGACAAACCTGAATTCACTGCACTATATGAAGCTCCACCAATAGCTCCAATAACTGCTCCTGAAACCATCGCCGTTCCTAAGCCACCCATTGCTGGCAATGCTGCCAGAACTGCTCCTGCAGCCAAACCGCCTGTTGCAGCAACTACAAGACCAGAAACTGTAACCGCAGTTATACCAATGGCTACTTTTTTCACCGCATTCCAGTCTACTTTTCCAAGCTTATCTGTAATACGATTTGTTGTCGTACACATATGTCGTACCACTTCTGAGCGGATTTCTGCCGTTCTTTCTGAAACATAGGATTTGAAAGATGTATAAGTTTTTCCAATTTTCTGTACCCCATTGCTTACAGAACGAATAAACTGACTTCCTCTGGATGTGATCTTTTGATATGTACTGCTACTGGTTACACGATTTTTCACAGATTGATATGTCTGTTTTGCATGTTTAGCTGCATTTTTGGCAGTTTTTGCTACCCCCTTCACTGTGTTAACAATAGTTTTTGCTGCTTTCTTAGCTGTATTTACTACTGTTTTGACTACCTTTTTCGCAGTATTAACGATTTTCTTGCCGACACTCTTGACTGCTTTCGCTGCTTTTTTAGCTGTACTCTTAATCCTGCTCCACAATGAATGTCCTGTCGGATCACTGTAATTCAGCGGATTATTGGTCGTATAATCGTAGCGGTTTCTGGTCAATGGATTTTCTGTCGTTCCAAGGTCACTATCTTCAGTTGTAAAGGTTCCGTTCTCTGCGTTATAGTATCTTGCCCGCAGATACTGAAGTCCTGTTTTTACATTTGTGGACTCCCCATTGTAACCGTAGTAATTGACACCATCTGCTGTTCCTGATGTAAGGTTTCCATACGGATCATACTGATAACTGTTCGTCAGATTAGCTGTTTCGGTCAGGATTCCGGTCACACTGTTTCTTCCGTCATATAAATAATAACTGCTTTCTGTGGATTTATCAACGCTTATACGTTCTCCGATTCCACTTTCTCCATAAGTATAAGCCTGACGTACTTTCTCGTCTGCTCCATACTCTGCAAGGACTTCTGTATTCTCGCGATTGATATCGTTGATATACTCTGTCAGTGTGTATCCTTTGGCATTGGAACCGCCTTTTACCAGAAAGGCAAGCTGCTCTTTCGGGCTGTTTCCATCTTCGGTACGCTGGTTCGCCGGGATCAGGACTTCATCGCCATAGCAGTCTTCCCATTTATAGGTGTTATCAAGTTCGAATACCCGGTTGTTATCTCCATCGTACATGGCTGCCATCAGGACTGTTCCACCCTGTTTTACTACTGCCAAACGATTCTCTGCTGTGTATTCATAAGTAACCGGATCTGCACTGTTTGTCTTATCACATTCCTGGATCAGATTGCCATCTTTATCATAGCTGTAGGTTGTTCCCGGATCGCCCCAGATCTTTGCATTGGTGCGTTTGATGAGCTGGTTGGAATCGTTGTACTTATAGTTATATTTTGCTTTGCTGACACCATCCTCGATCTTCTCGTAAGAGGTCCGGTTTCCAATCTTGTCATAAGTATAATTATGGACTGTCTTTTTACCGCCCTCTGCTTTTTCTGTACAGCGTGTCAGTTCCCAGTTGTCATCGTATTCATAGGTACGTGTCGTCTGGATCTCTTTTTCCTGATGCTCACAGTCTGCTTTGTCTGTCTCTTTCTGTGTATCGCCCCAGTTGTACCAGTCTTCCCAGCTTGGCGTCTTTCTTGTTCCAGCTTCCAGTTCCGTAGCTGTTTCTCCAACTACATATCCCTGATCATTGTACTTGTACTCATAAGTACTGATTACTTTGCCGCAGGAACCACAGGTATTCACAATCTTTGTGATATGATCTTCTGCATCGTAAGATACTTCCGTCTTTGTTCCATTACTTCTAGTAACTTCTGTCACACGGTTCAGTGCATCATGCTTGTAAGTGGTTACTTTTCTATTACGGTCTGTCAGTTTTACCAGATTATCATTTAAGTCGTATTCATAGCTGATCTTTGTCCCATCCGGGTATACGATTGCCTGCAGATTATCTGCGTCATCATAAACGTAGCTGACATCCTTTTTCGAACCGCTTGTCACTTTGGTGATTCTTCCAAGTGCATCGTATTCGTAGCTGCTCTTGCCTGTCTGATCCTTCATGGATACCCGTTCCCCGGCACTGTTATATGCGTAGGTCACGTCCTTTTCGGATGTCTCGCCTTTTGCGTCCTGATAAGATTTCTCCAACAGGTCATTCAGTTTGTCGTAATCATACGTGGTTTTCTTGCCGCTTGCCTGTGTATGTCCGGTCAGTCTGCCTTTTTCATCATAGTCGAATTTCTCCGTTCTTCCTGCCGGATCTTTGATGGATGTCAGGTTGCCTTCTAAGTCATAAGTATAATTCGTTGTCTTATTTGCTGCATTGGTGAAGGTCACCAGGTTATCCATGTTGTCGTAACCATAAGTTGTTACACCGCCAAGGGCATCAGTTACTTTGGTCAGGTTGTCATTCTTGTCATATTCCAGATGGCTCTTTAATCCGGTCTTATCTGTAACAACCTGAATATTCCCATGTGCATCGTAATCAAATCCCGTTGTGAATCCACGCTTGTCTGTAATAGAAGTTACCCTGCTGTCCTTATCATAGGTATAGGATTCCTTCTGCCCCAGTGCATCGGTCTCTTCTGTTACACGGTTGTCTTTATCGTAGACTGTCTTTGCAACATAGCCCATCGGATCTGTTACAGATGTAACATTATAATTCTTATCATATCCATAGCTGGTCTTTCTTCCACCCGGTTTGGTGATCTCAGTAATATTTCCTGCCGGGTCGTAAGTGTAAGCAGTTATCTTACCAAGCGGATCAGCTGCAGAAGTCATCTGACCTGCCAGGTCATAACTGTAGGTATTGCTCCGTCCAAGCGGATCTGTCTCCTTCACCAGATTGCCATACTTATCATAAGAAAAGCTGGTTGTTCCATCCAGTGCATTGGTAGAAGACTTCATGTTATGGAGCTTATCGTAAGTATAAGTAGTGGTACTCTTTAAGCTGTCGCTTTCTTTTACCACGTTGTCCACTTTATCATAAGAGAAATTTTTAGTATAACCCAGTGGACTGGTCATACTCTTCAGACGTCCGGCTTTATCATAACTATAGGTATACTCTCCACCATTCGCCTGTGTCATCTTTGTGACATTGTCATTCAGGTCAACACTGTACTGTGTCTCATTTCCCTTTGCATCCGTTACAGAAATGACATTGCCATGCTTGTCGTAATCATATTTGGTAACTGCTCCCTTTGGAGAAATCTGTTCCGTCATGTTACTCAGGCTGTCATATTTGTATTCGGTAATGAGTCCCATCGGATCTTTTGATTTGGTAAGATTTCCAATGGCATCATAACGGTATTCATTTGTTTCTTTTAACGGAGAAGTCTCACCGATCTTGCGGTCCAGTTCATCATACTGGTAGGTTGTCGTATTTCCATTTCCGTCTGTCTGGGATACGAGATTGTCATTTTTATCGTAAGCATACTTGGTAACCGTACCGTTTTCATCGACAGATTCCGTCACATTATCATTTCCGTCATACTTAAAGGTGCTGGATGCTCCCAGTGGATTTGTCTGAGAAATAACCCGGTCTTTCTTATCGTAAGCGTATTTATATGTGGCTTCCTCTTCTTCTGTCATGGATAACTGGTTGCCGACTTTATCGTAGGTAAAGGTTGTTTTATGACCTTCCGCATCCGTTACCGCTGTAATGCGGTCCATAACATCATATTCATAAGATGTGATACTTCCGTCTGCTTCAGTAAGTTTCAGGAGTCTGCCGTACTGATCGTACTTGTATGTTGCTGTCCTGCCAAGTTCATCGGTCTGTGTCAGTACATTTCCGGCACCATCATAAGTATAATCCATACTGTTTCCACCATTGTCGGAGGAATGGATCAGGTTGCCTGCTCCGTCATATTGATAGGTAATTACGAGTCCCTGTGCATCCGTACATTTTACAAGCTGTCCGATGGCATCGTACTCCATCAGCACCTTGTCCCCTGTCGGCAGTATTATGGATGTGTTATTTCCCTCTTTATCATACACATAACTATACGCATTGCCGAGGGCATCTGTCATCTTTGTGCTGTTGCCCTGTGAATCGTATTCGTAAGTGGTCTTTCCTTTCAGGGCATCCACCGTCTGTTCCAGATTGTCGGTGGAATCATATTTCATTGCTGTAATGTTGCCCTTTGCATCGCTTACCGATGTCATGTTTCCATTACCATCGTAAGTCATGGTACTGGTATTTCCATTTTCATCGGTAGAGGATACCAGATTTCCATTTAAGTCATACTTCATGGATACGGTATATCCAAGGGCATCTTTGGATGTAGTCAGATTTCCTGCCTTGTCGTAAGCATAAGTATCTGTTCTTCCCTCTTCATCGGTAGAAGATACCAGATTTCCTGCTTTATCATAAGTATATGTGGTAGTTCCACCTTCTGGGTTGGTTTCACTTAAGCGGTTTCCTGTATTATCGTAGGTATAAGTCCAGGTTCTTCCACTGTCATCTGATTTTGATACCAGATTGTCTGCCGCATCATAAGTATAAGTGGTAACTGCACCTAATTCATCTGTCTCTTTAGCGAGTCTTCCGCAGTTATCATATTCCTTGGAATGGCTGCTTCCATCTCCATAAGTAATCTTGGTTTCATTTCCTAATGCGTCATATTCATATTTGGTTATATTACCAACTGCATCTTTGGACTGAAGCACCTGTCCAAGGGAATCAAACTTGGATACGGTTGCATTTCCATTTCCATCGGTATATTTTTTCAGATTTCCTGCTTTGTCATATTCATAGAGCTTTGTTCCAAAATCTTTATTACTCTCTTCTATGACACGTCCCATGCTGTCATACTTATAAGTAATTGTATTTCCTTTTGCATCGGTTGCTTTGACCTGCTGATAATTCTTATCATAAACGTAGCTGATCTGATTTCCTTTCGGATCTGTACCACTGGTCATGTTGTACATCTTATCATAAGTATAAGTGGTGGTATTCCCCAGTGCGTCAGTACTTGCTG
>QFCH01001119.1_pt1 | contig 19624 bp, 11 predicted proteins | sample 5346071 | NCBI WGS metagenome assembly QFCH01 (sample SAMN09062255, study PRJNA434731) | Human gut metagenome, whole genome shotgun sequencing project. | isolation source: stool timepoint B chromium assembly | host: Homo sapiens | collected 2015
CGTGACCTTCATATGGGCGCGGTCTGGTCGTTGAATGGTGACTGGTGTTTGTGGGTACGACACAGTTCGCTCTGCGTGATTGTTTCATTGCGCCGACCTGCACCTTGGCTTGGTTGTCTGGTCTTTGTGTTGCCCATCGGCGCTGTGGTCGTGCCCTTCGGATCTCCATGACACCTCCACATCGGGCGGGGCTGGATGGTGATGTGGATGGGCTTGTTCCTTCGTGGATAGGTTATGAGCATTCGGATAGGTTAATAAGCTATCCGGATCTGCCTTACCTATCCGGATATGCGTGCGTGAGGCTGTGGAGGAGCTGCGTCGCTCGGGGCGTTGGATGCGCTGTTTCAGCGTCTTGATGCTGGCAAGGTCGAAATGACGGCGTGAGGGGTTGGTGCCCGCGCTGCTGAAGGAGGCATTGGAGCGAGGGGTGGTCGCTGAACTCTCCGAGCATCAGGGGAAGGAGAAACAGCAGATCAGCACTCAGGCATGCTCGAACGCGAGGGTCGGGCGTCACGGGACAGTGCCGGTGCGACGCTTGAGACAGTGGACGGTTGGGCGGCGAGGTGCCGACACCGGGGGACAGTGGCATGACCTGAAAGCAATAGCCGGGGCGCAGTGCGCGCGCCGAATGGATTGGCAGGATGCGCCACGATGTGACATTCATCCGGACAATGCGTTAGCACGACCGTCCGATCATCCTCAAAGGACAAGCGCCTTGACTATTTTGCGTTTGGACGCGATAGTATTGGATGTTCGCCATCAGGAACTGCGCCTTCGGGTGCGAGAGGAATTGAGATGAGCACTATTGATCTGTCGCAGCTCACCGCTGCAGACATGAGCAATCCGGCGCTGACAGCACAGGATCTCGCCGATATCACCGCCGCTCGTGCGGATCTGCATCCGTATGTGGCGTCGCACCCGTCGCTGTACCCAGCGCTTGCCCAGTGGCTAGCCAACCGAGGTGTCGTTCCCGCGCAGCCCCCCGTGGCTCAGCCCGCTCCCGCATCTGCTCCCGTACAGCCGACTGACCCCTTCAGCCCCCAGGCCGGCGAGCCGACGGCACAGGCTGCGCCTGTTGCTGAGCCCGAACCGGTGCAGTCTGATGCGTGGGGTGCTCCGCAGGCCGAAGCTACTCCCGTGGTCGAGGAGGCTCAGCCGCCCGTTGAACCCGAGCCGGTCGTTGAACTCGAGCCGGTCGTTGAGCCTGTGCAGTCCGATGCGTGGGGTGCTCCGCAGGCCGCGGCTGCTCCCGTGGTTGAGGAGGCTCAGCCGTTCGTTGAGCCTGCGCCCGTTGCTGAGCCTGAGCCCGTGCAGTCTGATGCGTGGGGTACTCCTCAGGCCGAGGCCGCGCCCGTGGTTGAGGAGGCTCAGCCGGTCATTGAACCCGAGCCGGTCTCCGAGGAGCCTCAGGTGGCACCCGTGACGGAGACGCCCGTGGATGCGGCGTCTTCGATCTCGGACGAGGACCTCGAACGCACGATCGTTGAAGGATCCGGCGAGCGTTCCACGGCCGAGACTGCCGCCGAAGAGAACACCGCGTCGCAGGCTTCTGCCTACGGCCAGAATCCGGCCCAAGCTACCGGTTCTCAGCAGGGCTACGCCCAGCCGCAGTACGGCCAGCAGGCGGGCCAGCAGTCCCCGTACGCGGCTCAGAGCGGCCCCCAGGGGTATGCGCCGACCGGCCAGCAGTCCCCGTACGCGGCTCCGGGCGCTCAGCAGGGTGCTTCGACTGGACAGCAGTTTGAGGCTGCTGCACAGCAGTTCGGTGCGGCCGCGAACACGGCGTTCAACCAGTTCCAGAACGCTGTCGTCAACGAGACCGGCAAGGTGAAGGGCCGTTCCGTGCGCGCGACGTACGCGCTCATCGGTATGGCGGCGTCCTTCGTCCTGTCGATCGTGTCGATGGTCCTGCCGTTCGCGTCGGTGTACGGCATTTCCTTCTCGATGTTCGGGGCGGGCGGTTATGCCTTCTTCCACATCTTCCTCATGCTGGTCGTCCTTGGCCTGGGAGCTGCCTACTGGTTCACGAATCAGAAGTGGGCGTTCCTGTCCTCGGGTATCGCCGCGATCGTGGTCGCCCTGCTGGGCGTGCTCCAGTTCCTGAGCATTCTCGGTGAAGCGACTCCCAGCATTGGCGGAATTCTCTTCTTCCTCTTCTCGATTTGCCTCGGTGTGTCCGGCGGCATCCTGCTCCTGGAGCTCAAGAACGGCAAGGTCGCGCCGGTGAATAACCCGAACGCTTTCGGTGGCGCTTTCACCGGGGCACCCATGAACCAGCCTGGCCAGCAGCAGTACGGTCAGCAGGGTCAGCAGGGCGGCTTCCAGGCTCCGCAGGGTAACCAGCAGGGACAGCAGCAGTATGGCCAGCAGGGCCAGCAGGCCGGTTACCCGGGTGCTCAGCAGCAGGGTGGCTTCCAGGCTCCGCAGGCCACGCAGGGCCAGTACGCTCAGCAGCAGTATGGCCAGCAGGGCCAGCAGTATGGTCAGCAGGGCGGTTACCCGGGTGCTCAGCAGCAGGGTGGTTTCCAGGCTCCCCAGGCGGCGCAGGGTCAGTACGGCCAGCAGCAGTACGGTCAGCAGCAGTACGGCCAGAACCAGTACGGTCAGCAGGGCTACAACAACCAGGGTCAGCAGGGCGAGAAGCCCTACAACCCCTTCGGGACGCGTTCCTGACGCGCTCGGAGAATGTAACGGGAGAGCCCGCGGCAAGCGCCGCGGGCCCTCCCGTATGTGTGATGTGGGACGTTTACTCGTCGTCGTCTTCGCTGATGTCGACGCCCGCGACGCCGTCGAGGTCGGCGAGCGTGGTCACGAGGAGAGACCGCGAGAGGTCTTGGCGCGTCGTCGCCGTGAATCGAGCGGTAGTAGCGCGCTCAGACGAATCCGTGCGGGTCGATACGCCTGAGACGTTCCAGCCGAGGGAAGAGACCTGTCCCAGCAACGTCGAGAGTACCCCGTGGCCTGGCGTGTAGTGGATGGTGAGCGTGACCTTGTGCCCGTGGGTGCGCATGAGGATGAACTGGACGAGCGGGGTCAGCAGGGCGATGACGATGAAGTGCAGGACGGTTCCCGCGAGGGCAAGCCACCACAGTCCGGCACCGCAGGCCATGCCGATAGCGGCGGTCTCCCAGATCGTCGCAGCGGTCGTGAGGCCTCGGATTGCCCCGTGCCGGGTGAGGATGATGCCCGCGCCGAGGAAGCCGATGCCCGACACGATCTGTGAGGCGACGCGCGAAGGGTCGTAGCGGGTGATCCCGTCGACGAGGATGTCTGAGAAGCCGTACTTGGAGATGAGCATCATGAGGCAGGCGGTGAGGCCGACGATGGCCTGGGTGCGGATGCCTGCGCTCTTGCCTCGGATCTGCCGTTCGAGGCCGATGGATGCGGAGAGGACGAGGGCGAGGAGCATCCAGCCGATGCTCATGAGGGACTGTGTCATAGGTATCTCCTGCGGTGGCGTGGGTGGGTTTAGTGTAACCGCCTCGTGTGTGTGAGGCGCGTGAGGGGTGACGAGGCGGTGGCGGGGAAGGGGGTGTCAAGAGCGGAACTCAGCCCCGACCTCGTTAAAGAATGAGAAAAGAATCTACCAAGTTCGACACAAGCATTTGTGGGGCTAAGATGGGACTCGACGATCGACAGATGAGGAACCCAGTCATGGAAACCCCCACTCCCGACGACATCGCCACCGATGTACAGGAGCGCTCCAATACCGCGCTGAAGCGCGGCCTGGCGTCGCGCCATATGCAGATGATCGCCATCGGCGGAGCGATCGGCACGGGCCTGTTCCTGGCCTCCGGTAGGACGGTCTCGAACGCCGGTCCGGGCGGTGCTCTCGTCGCCTACGCGGCGATCGGCCTCATGGTGCTGCTCCTCATGCAGTCCCTGGGCGAGATGAGCGCGCACCAGCCAGTCGCGGGCTCCTTCCAGACGTTCGCCACGAAGTTCGTCTCCCCGTCCTTCGGTTTCGCGATGGGGTGGAACTACTGGTTCAACTGGGCGGTCACGGTGGCCGCGGACCTCGTGGCATCGGGACTGGTCATGGCCTATTGGTTCCCCTCTGTGCCCTCGTGGTTATGGGCGGTGGGCTTCCTCATCATCGTCGTCGGGCTCAACGCGCTCTCGGCGAGAGTCTACGGCGAGGCCGAATTCTGGCTGGCCGCAATCAAGGTCGTTATCGTCATCATCTTTGTCCTGTCGGGCGTCTTTATGATCGCCGGCGTGATGGGCGACAACTCTCCGGGCCTGTCGAACTGGACGACCGGGGATGCACCTTTCCACAACGGTTTCGTCGGCGTCATCGCGGTCTTCATGATCGCGGGCTTCTCCTTCCAGGGCACCGAGCTGGTGGGCGTGGCCGCGGGCGAGTCCGAGAACCCGCGCAGGGATGTGCCGCGCTCGATCCGCACGGTCTTTTGGCGCATCATGTTCTTCTACATCGGCGCGATTGCGGTCATCGGCACGCTGTTGCCGTACACGGATCCGAGCCTGCTGAGCGCGGCGGATGATTCGGCGAACAACGTCGCCCAGTCGCCGTTCACGCTGGTGTTTGCGCGCATGGGGATCGGTGCGGCGGCCGCCGTCATGAACGCGGTCATCCTGACGTCGATTCTGTCGGCCGGTAACTCGGGCCTCTACGCGGCCTCGCGCATGCTGCACTCGATGGCCCTCAAACACCAGGCTCCCGCGATTTTCGCACGCGTGACGAAGGGCGGTGTGCCGGGCTACGCGATGGCGGTGACCACGGTGATGGCCGCGTGCGGCTTCCTGACGCAGCTGGTCTTCAACGACGCGTACATCTGGCTGGTGAACATCGTCGGTATTTCCGGCATCATCATGTGGCTGGGCATCGCGGTCAGTCATATTCGCTTCCGTCGCGCCTACCTGCTGCAGGGGTATCGCCTCGAGGACTTGCCGTATCGATCGCCGTTCTTCCCGGCCGGTCCCATCATCGCTTTCGTCATGTGCCTGGTCGTCATGGCCGGCCAGAACTATGAAGCAGTACTTCACGGCCAGGTGTGGGAGGTTGCCTCCTCCTATATCGGCCTGCCGCTCTTCGGTGTTGTCTGGTGGGGCTACCACGTGGCGCGCAAGGACCGCATCGTTCCCCTGGAAGAGATGGACGTGGCCCCCGTCGAGATCGAGCCGGTCGCTCGATAACGGGGACGAGGCCGGGGCGCGGCGGGTGGTTCACTCGAGTGCGCCGCTTGTCACCCCTGAGCGGTGCCCGGCGTGGCGGTGCGTGAGCTGCGCGCCGCTTCATAGGATGGGCGCATGATCAACACGCGACGCATTCTTGCCGTGACCTCCCTGTCGGTTCTCGCCCTGGGGCTTGCTGCCTGTTCCCCGAAGGGTGCTACTCCCGAGCAGGGGTCCACGACCTCGTCCGCATCCCCGAGCGCCTCGGCCTCCCAGAGCGGTATGCCTGCACAGAGCGGCGCGGGCCCGCAGAGCGGCGTGCCCAACGAGGGTAACCAGGCCCCCGAAGTGAACGTTGCTGACAACGATCAGCGCTGCGACCTGTCGAACCTGCAGCCCGCGATTGATAGCACGCAGGAGGCGGGCGGCACGACCTACGTCTCCCTGGGATTCACGAACGAGGGTCCCTCGTGCTGGATTGACGGCTTCCCGCAGGTTGTTTTCTCCAGCGGCGGCTCGGTGCTCTCGACCGCCGTTCGCGAGGGCGAAGACCCTGGCAATGTGTACACGATCGCTCAGGGTGGGCGCGTGGGCGTGACTCTGACGGCCGAGTCGACGGACGGCGTCGACGGATGCAGCCCCGCTGATTCGGAGCTGGTCGATATCATGTCCGAGGCCGGCAGCGGCGCGACGAGCCTGCAGCTGACCCTGCGCGTGTGCCAGGAGATCCCCTCGGTGTCGGTGAGCCCCTTCGAGCCGCTGTCCTGAGTGAGTGTGTGCTGCTGCCTCATACGCGTCGGGTGTCCGGCAGCTGCATATGTGGGTGCGCGGCCACATGGAAATAGGTGATTGGGCGCACTCCTGATACGCTGGGTCTGCTAGAAGAAGGAGCTCCTCTTTCTCGCTGCATTGAAGCGAGTCCGTGCGTGTGTTTCCTTCTTCGCCGGTCGACGCGTGACCCGTGCGCCGACTGCGCCAATAGAGATCCTGAAGGAGACACTCATGGGTATGCGTTCCACGACGCAGGCGTTCCAGTTCAACGTGCCGTTCGAGCAGCTGTTCCCGGCGGCGACCCAGGCCGTGCAGGCGGTCAAGAAGGCGACGCTGACGGGCGCGGACCCGAACGGCCGCGTGATTACTTTCGATACCCCGCTGACCATGATGTCCTGGGGCGAAAACCTTGTTGCCGGTTTCATTGTGAATGAGGAGGGCACCGTCGTCGAGGTCACCTGCACGACGAAGGGCATGCCGAACCTCATGCAGGACAGTCGTAACCGCAAGCTGATCGGCGCCTACATCACGGCGCTGTCGAACCTGGTGCAGGCGCCGTTCGTCGAGGTTGCCCGCTCCTGACGCTCCGTCTCACGCTGACTCGGCCCCGGCCTCGTCCATGAATTGACGAGGTCGGGGCCGAGTTTTGTGATGCGCAGTACAAAAGAGTGAGTCTTGTTGAGCCACTGTGGTTATCCAGTAGATGTATGCTGGCGCGCATATTGCTTCTATCAACGTCGAACTGGGAGTAATGCGATGGCGCGTGGCTACAGGGCAATTGTGGAATTGGATGGCAAGGAAGGCGCGTTGCAGACCGCTGACCGCCTCTTTCACGAGTGGGTGAACAAGAAATACCCGACGACAGGTGCGAAGGCAGGTGTGGAATGTGATGCGGAGGGGATCTACCGATTTGGGGAGCTCATCTCCAGCTGGGGCGAAACATCCAGCGTCGTCGCGACCAAGCTGACGGAGGCGTCGGAGGATAAACACTACGAACGCCAACTCCTGGAAATGGTTGAGCGTCGAGATAATGGTGCACAGTGGACGACGCGTCTGTTCGCCATGCACGCGACGAAGGAATCGCGCTATCGAGACGTTCTGTGGGTGGAGGTTACCCCTCCGCGCGAGAGCGAGTGGGATGCTAAACCTCCGCGTCTGGTACGCGATCTCATCACCGAGGGGCATTGCCACGATCGCGGCATGCCGCTGTCAGATTCCCTCCAGACCATCTCTGACGATCAGCAGGTCGAACAGCTGATTGAGTGGATACGTGATGGGCGTCGGCGCGCATCTGTCGTCGTTGCCGCTCCGCTCACGGATGGGAACGATCCAGGGGCGCGCGCGGCGGAACATCGGTGGAAAGATATCCTCGGCTTCCTCACGAAGGATTCCCTCGGGTGTGCCACCTACTTCCTTCTCACCCCCGACGCCTACCGTGAGTTCCGCACTCGGATCGGGCAGGGGTGCGCGATGCCCAAGGGGAGCCTGCGCACGTACCTTCCGGGCTTCAATCCGTCCGAACCGACGGACACGCTTCGCCACAGGGTGCTGACCGCAGGCACGCTGCTGCGCGGTTACGACGAGGCAAGCAAGCGGTTCCGCCCCGAATTGTCGGCGATCATCGCGCGAACGCCCTGCGAATACCTGTGGGAAAACGGGCTCGACAAGGAGCTTCGCCGGGCCCAGGCGCCCCTGGATAAGAAACGCCTGTCGGTGCCGACGTTCTATCCGCTGCGTGAGGCGGAGCGGTCGGTGGAACTGCTCGACGAGAAGGTGCGCCAGCGGGTCGCCGAGACGCTTTCGACAGTCTCGCGGCAGGAGGAGCAGGTCGAGGAGCCCGGCAAGGCCGCTCTCATCCAGGCGGAGGATGCCGCGCCCGAGCGCCATGCGCCTGAGGCGAGCGGAGAGGCTGTTGCGCCCGAGTCGAGGCCGCCGCGTGGACAGTCCCGGCACTTGGGATGGTACGAGCCGCTACGGCGCCTGATTCGCCGTTTCCTACCCACTTTCAATCCGCGCTCGCACACCGAGCTGGAGAGCGGAATCGCCGCACTCTCCAGTGGCCTGGACGCCATGAATGAGGCGCACGCGGAGCTGTCATCCGAGCGTGACAAGCTACGTGATGATCTCGCTGCGGCGATGGACCTGCTCAATGAGCCACCGTGCGACAGCGAGGAAATCGCCGAGCTGCGGGTGCAGAAAGGGGAGCTCGAGAGTGAGCTGCGTGAAGCGCAGGCGGAGAGAGAATCTCTCAGTAAGAGGAATCGCTTCCTCGAATGGAAGCTGAAAAACCCCGACGCGAACGACGGCGACCGCGATTTCGTTGAGGAACAGCTGGATGATAGCCCGCAGAGCATGTCCGAGCTCTTTGATTGGATGACCCAGGGACGCTACGAGTCGGTGACCAGACACGTGGTCCTGAGTGATCCGGATGGAATGATGGGTGACATCCTGAGGCTTGACAGTCTTAATGGCAGCCGCTATTGCGCAGAGTTTTGGAACTATATTCTGGTCCTACGCGACTACATGCGGGCGCGCGAGGCCGGCGACTTCTCAGGTGGGAACGTGCATGACTACCTGGCAAACCCGCCGGCCGGCTACCGCACGTGTTCTGCCTCCCGTCACAGGTCGAATGAGAGTGACACGGTCAAGGGAAACGAGAAGATGCGCAGAGAGCGCACCAGGGCAGTCCCTGTTGAGGTTGATCCGCGAGGCGTCATTGAAATGTGGGCGCATTTTGCTCCCACGCATTGCGACCAGAATGCGCCGCGTATGCACTACTACCCGGATACGGAGAGGACCCACAAGGTCTACATCGGCTACATCGGACGTCACCTGACGAACACGAAGACCAACTAAACGTTAGGGATGCGACTCGGCCCCGGCCTCGTACATGAATTGACGAGGTCGGGGCCGGGTCTTGTTGCAGCGCACCGGGGCGCTGTCTCCTCCCCGGCTGTGCCCGTGCCGGGGAGTGGGCGTCTTAGTGCCCGGAGACGTTCGTGAGCGTCCAGCGCTGCGACGCGGAGGCATCAGAGCACTGCGAGATGACCGCCTGCGTGTTCTCCTGCGTGGTGTCGCCCGGGATCGTCAGGCACAGGCCCGACGCGCGGTTCACCAGCTGACCGGAGTCGTTGCGATCCCAGATCTGGGAGTTGAGACCCGGGTAACACGTCCACATGTGCGCGACTGTGCCCTCGTCGGTGTAGCCGCCCACCACGTCGACGCAGCGGTCGCCGATGTGCAGGTGTCCATCTTCGTAGGTGATGGTCTGCGCGTCGTTTCGCTCCGCGCAGTTGCTGTTCCACACGGGGGTGCCGTCAGCGCCCTTCGGATCCTGGGAGGTCAGGCACTGGCCGAGGCTGTTGCGCAGCTGGCCGACGGTCGTTGCGGCGGCATTGTCCGACCCAGTCGCGTTCGCGGCGGGGGAGAAGACCACCATGTCCCACGAGGACAGCCAGCCCACGTTGAACGTGATGGTCGTGCGACCCTGCTCATCCGTGCCCGTCGTGAAATCGAGCGGCGTCGGGCGGCCGCCATCAGCGTCAGGGCTGACAACAAAGATAGAACCGGGGACCTGCTCGCCCTGCTCCAGGTGGTAGGTGACGGACGTGTCGCCGAATGGGAGGATCCGCTTCGCGGCGTTGCGCCAATACTCGTCGTTGCCGTCCTGATCGTCCGTACGCAGGTTGATCAGGTGCAGGGCCGTGCCCGCGTTGGACGTCATGGTGTTCGCCCAGATCGTGTTCGCGGACCCATCCGTCGAGGTCGGCAGGCCTACGCCAGCGGTCGAGACCTCGACCTGGTGCTCCTTGCGCGTCAGGTTGTCGCCGAAGAGCAGGTTCTCGTAGGCGGTGGAGATGTTGTAGTAGTTCTTCATCCACGTCTGGAGATCAGCGGACATGGAGCGTCCGGAGCTCACGAAGAACTCATTGTCGAGCATGCGCCCGTAGTCGCCGAGCTCCAGGTGGTGCGCGCCGTTCGCCGCGAACGCCGCGTCCGCGAGCTTGACGGAGTCCGTATTGAACTCGCGGAAGGTGATGCAGTCGATGTTGACGGGGGTGTAGTGCTTATCGGTCGGAACCCAGTAGGAAATCGTGTGGGTGCCGGGCGTGAGCTCGACCGTCTCCGTCATGTCCTTCCACGTGTAGTAGCTGCCCGTCTGATCGAAGTGAACGTACTTGATGAGCTTCTGCGTGGGCGTACCCATGTCGAGGATCATCTGATGGTACGCGGGATCGTCGTCCTGACGGGCGTAGCGCGTCGTGAACGTGAAGGTGCCGCCCTGGCCAGCGTCAACAGTGAACGTCACAGTGGAGCCGCCCTGGGAGAAATCGCCCGCGTAGGCGCCGCCCGACGCAGAATCGTCGTCGGAGAGGATCTGGGCACCGCCGCTCACGCTCGCCTGGTCGGACTCGGCCTCGATACGCGTCCCCTCATCTGGAGTCACGCCCGGATGGATCGTCTTCTTAGAGTCCTTCGGATCGGGCAAGGAGATTGTGGGGTTGTAGTTGTTTGCGTACGCGGCCACGATCTGCGGCTTGTTACCGGCATTGTTGCGAGCGCTTTGCAGGTAGGACGCAACCTGCGCGTTTGTCTCGTTGTGGTCCCAGAGCTCGGTGTACATGTAGGCAGCGGACGCCTTGTTGATCTTCTCGCTGCCTGCGCCATCGGGCAGGTTGATGCCCACCTGACCGCCGACGTTCTTATACGTGTCATCAACGAGGGCTGCTAGGCCGTCGGTCAGGTCAACAGGATTGCCGGAGGCATCCTTCTTGGAGGTTTGCCCGAGCGTGTCGATGTGCGTGCCGTCGAATTTGAATTCGGTCTTCTGTGTCTTGTATTGCCCGGTGATGTAGGTGCGCCAGTCCTCGTTGTTAACGTTCATCATGAACTGGTGACTCTTGGGCTTGTCCACGCCCTTGGGGGTCGGTACCCACCACTGCTCGCCGAGGTCGCGCACCCAATAGGATCCGTTATCCTCTCGCAGGCGCCACTCGTCCTTGATGGTGTTCGTGTCGTAGTTGTCGTTTGCCGCGTACGCCATCGAGTAGGCGAGCGAACCCATGTTCGCGTTCTTCGCGTCTTGGATGTAGTCGGTGATTGTCTTCTTCGACGCGTAGGTGTCCCGGTACCACAGTGGCCACTTGTCCGCGAGGTCGCCGGTGGCGACGGGCTGCTCGTGGCGGTACTGCCAGTCGTAGTACTGCAGCGCGTTGATGTGGTAGTCCCGGCTGAGCTTATCGATGTAGTCCTGCGGCTTTTGGAAGAGGAACGCCTCGTAGGTGGTGTGTCCGTCAGTGCCTTCGGGGGCGGTGGGCTTGAAGTGGGAGAGGTAGCCCATGCGCGGGAAGCGCGTCCAGCTGGTGGAGGCGTCGATGGCGGTCTCCGCGTGGGTGCCGTCCCCACCGGTCGCGGTGACCAGGTACCCCTGGTGGTTCTCGCTCGGCGTCGTGTAGGTCCAGGTGGCCTTGCCATTGTCGACGGTGGCGTCGCCCGAGTCGATCTCAACGCCGAGGTGGCTGACGGAGAAGTGGACGGTTCCCCCGGTCGAGGCCTCGGCCGTGATCGTCGCCTGCTTACCGGGTTCGTGCGTGGACTTGTCCGTGTAAGCGCGGGTGACGTGTGCCGTGCCCGTGGCGGTGGCCGGTGTGCTGCTCGGCAGGGGTAGAGCGGTGGCGACGACCGCGGTGCCCAGCACGATGGCGGCGGGGATGGTCAGGGGATGTCGTGTCTCCATGACGTGTGTGTCCTCGAAGTTGTTGGCGGGACTGCCCGGTGGGGGAGTCATGCGCGTGAAAATGCGCCCATTCAACGGTAAAGCGATTTTTCAGTAAATTAACCGACAATATGGTCATGCTGGGTGAAAATGTCCCGCAGTGTGGACAAGTAAATTCGTGGATTGGTTGAATTTCCAAGTATTTGCCGGGTGTTGTGCGCTTGTGAGCTGCTGCGATGGTCGTTGTGTGGGGATGGGGTCTGTCGTTGTTTTCTGAAAGTGTCTAACGGAAGGGGCTTGGGGGAGTATTCTGAAAAATTGGGTTTTCTGAGTCCGTTTCGCGCGCGCTATTCTTATTGACGAGGCCGGGGTTGGGAGGCGGAGATAGCAGCCTCTCGGAGTGCGAGGGGCCGCAGATGTTGGGTCGTGCCGTAAGCTGATTTGTGCGGTCCGAACATCAGGTTGATAGCGGGCTTGCGGAGATGAAATAGACCAAGTTGGGGTGCAGCTCATGCGCTCTACGCCGGAAATGAGGACACCGTGGCGGCAGTGATCGAGCGAGCCGAGCTGCATAAGACAATCTGGCGCATCGCCAACGATCTACGCGGCAGCGTGGACGGGTGGGACTTCAAGAGCTACGTTCTGGGCTTTCTGTTCTACCGCTTCATCTCGGAGAACCTGACGGACTACGTGAACGCCTCCGAGCGCGCGGCGATCCTCGCCGAGGGGGGAACCCCTGAAGATGCCACGGCCTTCGATTACGCGACCCTCAGCAACGAGGATGCGGAAGCGGCGCGTGAAGGCATCGTCAAGGAAAAGGGCTTCTTTATTCGCCCGTCTGACCTGTTTGGAAATGTGCGCGCTCAGGCTTCCGGTGATGAGAACCTGAATGAGACCCTCTCCTACGCCTTCCGCTTCATTGAGAACTCGGCGCGGGGCAGTGGCTCCGAGTCTGACCTGCGTGGCCTCTTCGACGACGTGGATGTGAACTCCACGAAGCTTGGGAACACGGTCGCCCAGCGTAACGCGAAGCTCGTGAAGATTCTGGACGCCGTCGGCGATCTGCCTCTGGAGCACGGTGCTGCGCAGATTGATGCTTTCGGTGATGCCTACGAGTACCTGATGACCATGTACGCCTCGAGCGCGGGCAAGTCGGGTGGCGAGTTCTACACACCCCAGGAGGTCGCAGAGGTCCTCGCGACCCTCGCTCTGGATGGGCGCTCCGACGTGACGCGCGTGTACGACCCTTGCGCGGGCTCGGGGTCCCTGCTCCTGAAGTTCGCGAAGCTTCTCGGGTCGTCGAATAGCCGTCAGTATTTTGGTCAGGAGATCAACCTGACGACGTACAACCTGTGTCGTATCAACATGTTCCTGCACGACGTCAACTTCTCGAACTTCGACATCGCGCTGGGGGACACCCTGACGGAAGCTGCCCACTGGGACGATCAGCCTTTCGACGCGATTGTCTCGAACCCTCCCTATTCGACGAAGTGGGTGGGCAAGGACGACATCGCTCTCATTAATGATCCGCGCTTCGCGCCGGCGGGGGTTCTGGCACCCAAGTCCAAGGCGGACCTGGCCTTCACCATGCATATGCTGCACTGGCTGGCAGAGGATGGGACGGCCGCGATCGTCGAGTTCCCGGGCGTCCTGTACCGCGGTGCCGCCGAGGGGAAGATCCGCAAATACCTGGTCGAAAACAACTTCGTGCACGCGGTCATCCAGCTGCCGCCGGACCTGTTCTTTGGGACGACGATCGCGACCTGCATCATCGTGCTCAAGAAGGCGCGCCCCGATCACAGCGTTCTCTTCGTGGACGCATCCGCCGAGTGCGTGCGTGAGGGAAACAAGAACCGCCTGACGGTGGAGAAGCAGCAGCGGATCCTCTCCCTGGTGTCCGAGCGTCAGGCCGTCGACCATGTGGCTGCCCTGGTGTCGATCGACGACATTAAGAGCAACGACTGGAACCTGTCGGTATCCTCCTACGTCGAGCCCGAGGACACGCGTGAGCAGGTGGACATCGTCGAGTTGAACACTCGGATCGCCGGCATTGTGGAGCGTCAGCGCGAGCTGCGCGCCTCTATCGACGCGATCGTCGCAGAACTGGAGGCCGACCGATGAGCCGCCTCGCTGAGCTGATCGAGCAGCTGTGCCCGGACGGGGTGGAATATCGACCCCTGGGAGAGGTTGCCGATTTGCAACGTGGCAGCGGGATGCCGAAGAAGCTTTTTGTCGATGAAGGTATTCCTGCTATTCATTACGGACATATCTTCATGAAGTATGGCATTCATACGAAGTGTGCTGCTGCCTATTTGGCTCCTGAAGACGCGGATAAATTGACTCGCGTGTATCCGGGTGATCTGGTGGTGGCCAATACGAGTGAAAATCTCGAAGACGTGGGAAAGGGCGTTGTGTGGCTCGGTGAAGCAGAGGGGGGCACGGGCGGCCACGCGACTGTGGTGCGCTCCAAGACGGTGGATAGCGTCTTTCTTAGTTATTTTCTTCGCACTGAGGATTTTGCTCTCAAAAAACGCAAGTATTCTCAGGGGACAAAAGTAGTTGAGCTTTCTGCTGCGAATCTATCCAAAATTGATATTCCTGTTCCTCCGCTCGCAGTGCAACGAGAGATCGTGAGAATCTTGGATCAGTTCACGACGCTGGAAGTGGAGCTGGAAGCTGAGCTGGAAGCGGAGCTGGAAGCAAGGCGGACCCAGTATGAACACTACCGCAACCACTTGCTCTCGTATGAATCGCTGGCAGCTCGCGGACCGGTTGAAATGGTGAAGCTCGGAGACGTTGTCGAAATGCGTCGAGGTAGCGGAATGCCGAAATCGGCTTTCGTTAACGATGGTGTTCCAGCGCTGCATTACGGTCATATTTTCACCAGGTATAGTGTGTCAACTTCTGTTGCAGCTGCTTACGTTTCAAGGGATGACGCCAAAAAGCTCGTCACGGTTATGCCTGGTGATCTCGTCCTAGCAAACACGAGTGAAAATCTCGACGATGTTGGTAAAGCGGTTGTGTGGAAAGGGGAAGAAAAGGCGGTCGCGGGTGGCCATGCAACTGCCATAAGCTCGGATTTGCTCGATATGAGCTTTCTGAGTCACTACGTGCGAAGCGTGCATTTTTCAATGAGTAAGAGAAAACTTGCGCGAGGAACGAAAGTCATTGAACTTTCCGGTGTCAATCTGGCGAGGATATCGGTGCCCCTTCCGGATTTGTCGGTGCAACGTCGTATTGCCGATCTGCTCGACGGCTTCGACGCCCTCGTCTCCGACATTACGTCGGATCTCCCCGCCGAGATTGCGGCCCGCCGCGCCCAGTACGAGCACTACAGGGATCGCCTGCTGTCCTTCCCTGAGGAAGTCGTCTCCAGAAGCAACGCGTCTTAGAGACGTGTTCCCCTCGCGTGCGCGAGGGGAACACGAGGGCGTGACTTCAGCTTGCCGTCCACGAGTGGACTATTACGAGGCCCTGTTTTGTCGGGTTTTGCGGTCACCCCTCGGTGTGCGAGTGGCCCATGTCAGCCCTTGCCCTGTCAGTGATGGTAGCCCGTCAGACACTTCCAGGCAACGCCCAGAACCCTCCCGATGCGAGCTGCCCGGTGCAGCCTGGACGCAGATGACGGCGGGTGACGTTAGCATCGGATCAACGTCACCAGGCGGGAGGGAAGCCTCCCGCGTGCCAGCCCCGGCCTCGTGAATGAGACCCGTAGAGAAAGGAACGCGAGTGTCCACCGCCGCACCTCGCCCCCGCATCGAACCCGTCGTCGTCTCCGACGAATTCACGGTCGTCGGCCTCTACCACCCGACCCGTGACGAGGAGCAGGACTACCAGAGCGAAGCCGCCCTCGAGGACGACCTCATCAAACAGCTGTGCGCCCAAGCCTACGAATACGCGGACATCCACGACTGCGACGGCCTCGAAACGAACCTGCGCGTCCAGCTCGAGGCCCTCAATGACTACCGGTTCAGCGACGAAGAATGGAAGCGCTTTTACCGTCACTCGATCGTTGACGCCCCCTCCACTGATGGGAACCCTGTCGTCGCTAAAGCCCGCCGCATCCAGGAAGACCACGTGCAGGTCCTTATCCGTGACGACGGCACCCCCAAAAACATCAGCCTCATCGACAAGACCAACATTCACCGCAACAAGGTGCAGGTGATTCGCCAGTACGCCATCGACACCGGCGCACGCTCTAACCGATACGATGTCACCATCCTCGTCAACGGCCTGCCCTTGGTCCACATCGAACTCAAGCGGCGCGGCAAAGAACTGCGCGAAGCCTTCAACCAGATCGACCGCTACCAGCGCGACTCCTTCCACGCCAGCGCCGGAGACGGACTCTTTGGCTACGTGCAGATCTTCGTCATCTCCAACGGCGCACACACCAAGTACTACTCCAACACCGTGCGCCTCCAGCACATCACCGAAAACCAGGGAACGCGCCGACAAGTGGCCGCCGCGAACGCGCGATCCTACGAATTCACCATGTGGTGGACCGACGCCGCCAACAACCAGATCCCCGATCTCAGCGACTTCACCGCCACATTCCTGGCCAAGCGCACCATCCTCGCCATCCTGACGCGCTACTGCGTGCTCAACACCTCCGGCGCTCTCCTCGTGATGCGCCCCTACCAGATCGCCGCGACCGAAGCGATCCTCCAGCGCATCAAGACCTCCACCATGAACAAGCAGACCGGGACTGTCGCCGCCGGCGGATACGTCTGGCACACGACCGGCTCCGGAAAGACCCTCACCTCCTTCAAGACCGCAAAGCTCGCCGCCGGCATGGAAGGGGTCGACAAGGTCCTCTTCGTCGTCGACCGCAAGGACCTCGACCACCAGACCATCCGCGAATATAACGCCTTCGCCGAGGGGACCGTTTCCGCCAACCAATCCACCCGGCAGCTCGCCAAACAAATCAACGACACGTCCACCCCGATCATCGTCACCACCATCCAAAAGCTCGCGACCTTCGTCAAGAGCCACCGCGGGCACGCCATCTACTCCGGGCACGTCGTCCTCGTCTTCGACGAATGTCACCGCAGCCAGTTCGGCGACATGCACACCGACATCACGCGAGCCTTCCGCAACTACCACCTCTTCGGCTTCACCGGAACACCCATCTTCGCGGAAAATGCCTCCAGCTCCGGCAAAGCAAACCTACGGACGACCGAGCAGGCCTTCGGAGACCAGCTGCACTCCTATACGATCGTCGACGCAATCCGGGACAACACCGTCCTGCCGTTCCGCGTCGACTACCTCAATTCGTTCCGCGTGCGCGACGGCGTCGATAATCACGACGTCGAAGGCATCGATACCGACAGCGCATACATGAACCCTCAGCGTATCTCGGCCGTGGTCTCCTACATCCTCGAGCACTTCGATCAAAAGACGAAGCGCCACGCCTCCTTCCAGTACAAGAAGCGGCGCGTGAACGGGTTTAACTCCCTGTTCGCCACCTCCTCCATCAAGGCCGCCCGTGCCTACTACCAGGAATTCAAACGCCAACAGGCCGACCTGCCCGAGGCACGCAGGCTGAGCGTTGGAATCATCTACTCATACGCGCCCAACGCCGAGGCTCCGGGCACCGGCCTGCTCTCCGAAGAATCCATGGACCCCTCGGCCCTCTCCCAGGACGACCGTGCCTTCCTCGACGAGGCGATCGCCGACTACAACCAGCAGTTCGGGACCAACTACGGCAGCGATGCCTCGGGATTCGAAAGCTACTACGAGAGCCTCTCCCAAGCCCTCACCGACAAGCGCATCGACCTGGTCATCGTCGTCGACATGTTCCTCACCGGCTTCGACTCCAAGTCCCTCAACACCCTGTGGGTCGACAAGAACCTGCGCGCCCACGGCCTCATCCAGGCGTTCTCGCGCACAAACCGAATCCTCAACTCGGTGAAGACCTACGGAAACATCGTCTGCTTCCGCAACCTCGAAGACGCCACGAACGACGCGATCGCCCTGTTCGGCAACAAGGAAGCGCGCGGCCAGGTCCTCCTGCGCCCCTACGGCGAGTACCTGTCCACCTACCTGGGGGTCATCGAGCAGCTTCGCATCGACTTCCCACTGCCCATCGGATCGATCGCCTCCGAAAAGGAACAGAAGCGCTTCATCGATCTCATGGGGCAGATCCTGCGCCTGCGCAACATCCTCACGTCCTTCGACGACTTCGAGAGCGACGACACGATCGCCCCGCGCGAGCTCGAAGACTACCGGAGCATCTACCTCGACCTGTACAACGAGGCACGGGAGCGCTCGAAAGCGAACAAGGAACCGATCGCCGACGACCTCGTCTTCGAAATGGAACTCGTCAAGCAGGTCGACATCAACGTCGACTACATCCTCATGCTCGTCGAACACCATCGGGGCGAGCGCGGGGATGGCGACGACCGGGAAATCCCCGTCGACATCATGCGCGCCCTTGCTTCGTCACCTGCCCTGCGTGGCAAGCGCGACCTCATCGAAGAGTTCTACCGCCGGGTCTCCCTCAATGGGGACGTCCCCACAGAGTTCGAGTCCTTCATCGCCGCCAAGCGCGACAGCGAACTCGACGCAATCATCGAGGCCGAACGCCTCGGCGAGGGCGCGCGGGACTTCGCGTACGACTCCCTGCGCGAGGGCTACGTTCCCGACGAAGGAACCGGCCTGTCCTCGATCCTTCCGCCGGCCCGCCGCTTTGGTGGCGGTGGCAGCCGCGAAGCCATCCGCTCGCGTGTCCTCGACGCACTGAGGACCTGGGTCGAACGATTCTCCGGACTCGGAGGGCTGTGACGAACCGGCCCCGGCCTCGTGAAGGACGAGGCCGGGGCAGAGGTTCATCTCCCGCCTAAAGACAGGGGAGGGGCAGCTCAGAGGGCGGAGACGAACTCCGCGAGGCGCTCCGCATGCTCGCGCGAACGCTTCACCATGTCCGCGCGTGCCGCCTCATCCGTGCGATTCGCGTACGACACCCCGAACAGCGGCAGGCTCCCCGCAAACTCCATCCCCGTCAGCGCACACGTCGCCTTCACGGGCGTCAGCAAGTCATTGAAATCGACAGATTCCGGCTGATAGTAAGCCTCCGACGCCCCCGTCGTCACCGACACCACCAACTTCTTACCGCGCAACGCCGTCCCCGTAGACCCGTGGCTGAAACCGCGCACAAACACGTCCTCCATCCACTTCTGCAGCAGCGCCGGCCAGCCATACCACCACAGTGGATACTGCAACACGATCACGTCCGCCGCGGCAAGCTTGTTCTGCTCCGCCTCAACGTCAAACACGTAATCGGGATACAACTCGTCAAGATGATCAATCTCGACGTCCGGAAGCAGGGACGCTAGCTCCTCCAGGATCGTCTTATTCGCCACCGAATCATCGCCGGTGCGGGGGTGCCCCGACACAACTAGAACCTTGGACATCGCATTTCCTTTCGTCGATGCGAGAAGTCTACGCCCGCCCAAACTACCGTGAACAGGGCGTACACACGGGTTTCGCGCGGGGTGAAGACGCGGTACAGAAGACGCTTCCACGCCGGACTACAATAGAGACATGGCCCACACCGATTCCCAGCCCCTCACCCTGCGCCGCATCCTCCTCGTCATCGCGACGGGCGTCGGTGCAGGATTCCTCTCCGGGCTCTTCGGAGTGGGCGGCGGCCTCGTCATCGTGCCAGCCCTCATGGCGGTCCTCGGCATGGACCAGCGCCGCGCCTCGGCCACCTCCCTCGCCGCCATCATCGTTACGGCAGCCGTCGGCTCGGGCACCTACGCCCTCCACGGCGAGGTCTCCTGGGCGGGCGGCGCGCTCCTCGTCGTCGGCGCGCTCATCGGCTCGCAAATCGGCGTGTGGCTCCTGCGCCGCCTCCCGGCCCCCTCGCTGCCCTGGATCCTCATCGGCTTCACGGTCTTCGTCATCGTCTCCCAATACCTCCACGTCCCCACGCGTGAGGGAGCCGTTTCGCTGACCCTGGCCTCGTGCGCCCTCATGATCCTGGTGGGCCTGTGCGCC
>QFCH01000267.1_pt1 | contig 19611 bp, 18 predicted proteins | sample 5346071 | NCBI WGS metagenome assembly QFCH01 (sample SAMN09062255, study PRJNA434731) | Human gut metagenome, whole genome shotgun sequencing project. | isolation source: stool timepoint B chromium assembly | host: Homo sapiens | collected 2015
CGCTGTATGGGCGGCGGGTATTTAGTTGTAAAAGTTCGGGGCAAGTTGACCCGATGTGTGGACGGCAAACTGGAAAATTACGCTTCTCTTAACATTATCTCATTCGCATAATTATTAAGAGCTTCACAAGGTTTAGATTTACATTTATAACCAATGCCATCAATTATAATAAATGGATCGAACGCTATAATTTCCACTTGAGAACCATCTGCCAAAGTCAGAGTGAAAACAGCACCCTGTCCGGCATATTCTGTATATGAATTATCCTCACCGTAAATAACTACTTCGTTCAGATGTGCGACAAGTTCCTCTATTTCTATTATTTGCATTGTTTCATCAGGAGGAGATAACCGAACATCTGCCGAAATAATATCTGAGGCTTCTAAATCTTTGAACGGTCTATGACCAGAAAGCAGCAGAATACTGATTCCCGTACCTATCAGACATATCAGAGCAATGATCAAAATTTTTTTATTCTTCATTTGGTTATCTCCTTTGCCAACTTCATATTTGTTATCATCTTCATTATACTTCATTGCCTATCGAAAAGACAACTTATTTTATAAAACTTGTCGGCTGGGAACAGCTTGCAACGCAAGGTGTCCCCCAGATGGCAAGTCCGCAAAAGGGCAGCTGGCGGCAGCCAGCGCAGGGGTGCAAAACGTCCAGTGGACGTTTGCTCTGCACCGACCAAAGCGGAGCGGAGACAGCGTAGCGGCCCCTGTTTGATTTGGAGCAGACCATGACTGCGGAAGCCGACATTCTGTCGGCTGCTACGGCATTCGCCGAGTGAATATGCAAGCATATTCGTTCGGCTCATTGCTCGCACAAATCACAGCCCTCCGGCGAGGAGCTTTCGGAGAACTCAAGGCACCAACCTCTGGGTGATGTATAATTGCGCCCTTAGTAAACTAAGGATTTCCGGCTTCTCCCGTTCCAGCATTTTTTTCAATAGTTCCTGCGTGTCCTGTCTGTAAAAAATGAGTTTCAATAAAAGCATGACATCATCATCTGTCAGGCGTTCCGGCTCTTGCAGAAAACTTTCCAGCATATCGCCACGAGTACAGAGCCGGTACGTCCGTTCCTTTCGGGTAAGCTGTTTCAACTGGTTTGGTTCTCCCACGCCCTGACGCACCCGCATGATAAGTCCAGCATTTTCCAATTCATTTAGAGAACGCTTGACTGTCATAGGGCTGAGGGACAGGACTGCGGCAATGGTGTGTCTATTGTCATAAATTCAAAATTCATTGAATGTGTTCCGCCTTTTTCTTTGCTCGTTTGGATAAATAACGGGGGCAGTCAACCACAACCATCCGGAAGCGCTGCCTGCACCCATGCTAGCATTTCCGGCATAACTCGTTGTAAGTGACACGCCCCCGGTCATTGAGGTAAAAAGAAAGCTCCTACTTCCTCATGGCATAAATTGATAAGAGCAAAATCAACAGCATCTGCATCTACTAGAATTCTCATTTTCGCTTGTTCCATTCTATATCTATTTTAGAAAAGTAGCCCATTTCCCATCATATTCTGTTTGATGATTCTCCCAATAAAGCAACTTTTCAACATACTCATATGCCCTGGTTTCAACAGCTACTCTGCAATTTTCAATTCCATATCTTCGGACAATAGCTGTAAGCTCATAAATCGGATATCCTAATGCATGTCCTACAGTATGAGCTACACCACAAGCCTGCCCTATCGCATGGCAAAGAGCGATATCTTCAGGAATTGTTATTTCTTTTGCCATCGCATGACAATCAAGAATTGCTTTTTTAGCTTGAGGCATTTTAATTTCACCTGCCGCCCAAAATCTGGTCATTTCCAATGCGGTTCTAGGGCGATGCTCATTAGGATACTTTTCTTCCAAGACACAAACAGATTCCTCTGCCAAATTCAACGCCCATAAAACCATCGTACGACGATTCTGGTGCTTAATTATATAAGAAAGATCCTGAAACAGTTCACATTCCTTAGAAAATAAGATTTGATTTTTTCTTTTATATTTTAATCTGACTTCTTCAAACCATTCCATATTACTAGGCTCCATTATTTTCTTAAGATCTTCTCCATCGCCTTACCTTTGGTCAGTTCACGATTTGGATTCATTGCTGGTGCTTGTCCAAAAAACTCTGCATATGTAATTTCAGAATCAAGCATACTATCTAACTCTTCAGAAGAATATCCCGTCATCCAGGTTGTCACCATATGCACTTCCTCTTTGCTTCGGCCTTTTCTCTCAGCCTTTGCAATTAATAGCGGATATACTTTTGAATACTTCATTGAAAATATAGCAGATTTGTGTCTTTGATATATAGTTTCAGAAATTCCATAATCCAGTCATGGCTCATATGGTCAAAGAATCCCTTAATGTCAGCATCTACCACGTAATTAATCCAGTCATTCTGTATTCTGTGATGAACTTCTTTTATCGCATTATGGCATCCTCTGTTCGGTCTGAAACCATACATACAGTTCAGAAATCTTGGTTCATCAATCGCTTCCAGTATTTTCTTGACTGCAAACTGCACAATCTTGTCCTCGTAAGAAGCAATCCCCAGCAGTCTCATTTTCCCATTACTCTTTGGTATATACACCCTCAGAGATGGTAAAGGCTTAGGTTAATTGCCCTTTGCTGGGCGCACAACTGGAAATTATTACTCCAAAATAAACGGAATCATAATCATAATAATCCCAAACAGAGCAAATAAAATACCACCAATTTTTGTAACTTTCAAGTAGAACTCAGACGGTTCATCTGCACGATAAGATTTCCATTCTTCTGTTAATTTCCACACTAAGCCTGGCTACAAAAAGATAAACATACCTAACGCAAAGATTATGATTCCACCAACAATAGACCATATCATATTTTCTATCTCCTTTATCAAATTCCTGTTTGTCATAATCATTCTACCGTACCTTTATGAATAAATCATCTCATATAAAACAATTTATTCTGCCCGGTTATGAATGTTATTGCAACGCTGCACCCATTCCATTTGACGGGTACGCTTTCTTTCCAACACTTCGTCATCTGTAACAGAGAGTCTTATATAATTTTGTCTTACATCAGTTTGAAGGTTTACACTATCTTTTAATCTTTTGGATCGCACAAAAATGAGCGGATGCTGTTCTTATTTATCCATTCCGCAGGCATGGGCGCTTTCAACCAGGGCACAATCATTGACTACCGCATTATAGAAACGGAAACCGCCGGAGAAATTATAAGCCTCATAGCCATTCCCCTCCAAAATGCGGCTGGCAATATAACTGCGCAGACCGCTCTGGCAGATAACATATACAGGCTTCCCTATTTCAACCTCATCCAGATGTGCTCTCAGCTCGTCTACAGGAATATTAACGAATCCCTCAATATGACCACGGTTAAATTCATTTACTGTTCTCACATCCAGCAGAGTAACACTGCCATCTCTCGGAAGCCTGTCTGTATCTGCCAGATGCCACTGCTTCAGTGTTCCATGCGCAATGTTGTCAATCATAAAACCTGCCATATTTATAGGGTCTTTTGCGGACGAATAAGGCGGAGCATAAGCAAGGTCCAGGTCCTTGAGCTGAACAGCCGTCAAACCGGCATGGATGGCTGTAGCCAATACATCGATGCGTTTGTCTACACCTTCATAACCTACAATCTGTGCACCAAGCAGACGGTAGGTCTCCCTTTCAAAAACCACCTTCATGGTCATCACCCTTCCGCCGGGATAGTAACCTGCATGGCTCATGGGAGACAGAATCACAGTGTCTACCTTCAGACCGGCTTTTTTCGCATTGGTTTCATTGATGCCAGTAGTAGCTGCGGTCATATTAAACACTTTGATTACGGAGCTGCCCTGGCTGCCCGGGTACCGGCTGTCACCGCCGCAGATATTATCTGCAATGATCCGCCCCTGCTTATTTGCGGGGCCGGCCAGAGAGATCAGTGCATCTTCTCCGGTGACATAGTGTTTCACCTGCACCGCATCACCTGCGGCATAGATATCGAGGACAGACGTTTCCATCCGGTCATTGACTACGATACTTCCTTTGATTCCAAGCTCCAAACCGGCTTCTTTTGCAAGGGCAGTATCTGGAGTGACGCCAATGGCCAACACCACCATATCGGCATGAAGCGGCAGGTTATCCTTCAGCAGTACATCCACGCCATCTTCTTTTTCTTCAAAGCCCTCGACAGTATATCCCAAAGCCAATTTCACGCCATGTTTATGCATCTCGCTATGAATCATTGATGCCATATCTGCATCAAACGGGGGCATCAGCTGTTTTGGACGCTGGACAATGGTAATATCCATGCCAAGCTCCCGCAAATTTTCTGCCAGTTCCAGTCCAATAAAGCCGCCGCCGGCCAGTACAGCAGATTTCGGATGATTCCTGTTAATGTATTCCTTGATCCGAAAAGTATCTTCCACAGTACGCAGAGTAAACAGCTTATCAATACCCACGCCGGGCAGCCTGGGCTGGGTAGGCTTTGCACCGGGAGAAAGGATCAGCTTGTCGTAGCTTTCCTCAAAAGTTTCGCCGCTCTCCAGATTTTTCACAGAGACAGTCTTGCGTTCTGGATAGATAGCAACGACCTCATGACGAACCTTCATATTGATACGAAAACGGGAGAAGAAACGCTCCGGCGTCTGAAGTGTCAGAGCTTCCGGATCAGTGATCACATCACCGATATAATAAGGCAAACCACAGTTGGCGTAGGAAATATATCCCGAGCGTTCAAATACAACGATTTCTGCCTGTTCATCCAGTCTACGGATTCTTGCTGCAGCTGTGGCTCCGCCAGCTACACCTCCTACAATCACAACTTTCATCTTACTTTTCCACCTTTCCCGAGTAAACGGCAATACCGCCGATATTATTTACATTGGTATATCCCATGTGCTGCAGCATATGGACTGCCTGTCTGCTGCGAGAGCCGGAATGGCAGTATACAAACAACGGAATATTTTTATTTTTCACTACACCTGAAACCTTGTCAAGCTGCTGCAGTGGCACATTTTTACTTCCGGGAATATGGCCTTCCCGGTATTCCTGGTAAGTACGCACATCTACCAGAACCGCATCGGCAGTAGCCTTATATTCTTCTATCCCCTGATTAATATCTGCCTGCTTGAAAAAATCGAAAAAGCCCATCATCACACCTCCCTACAGCATCTCAAGAATTGCACCCTTAGGCCTTGCGCCGGAAACCTGCTGAACAATCTTGCCGTTCTTCATGACCACCAAGGTTGGGATACTCATGACACCAAACTGGCTGCTCATCCACATTAACTTTACCTACTTTGATATCAGACCGTTCACGAGCGATCTCCTCTACAATGGGAACCACCATACGGCAGGGCCCGCACCAGGGTGCCCAGAAATCCAGTAAAACCGTTTTATCGGAATTCATCACTTCATCCTGAAAATTATTTTTATCAATATTAATAGCAGACATTTTATATTCCTCCTTGCTTTCTTCTGGATTTTCATTCGTATTTTCTTTTATATTTTTATTATATCCGAAAATTCAAAGGCTTTCCGTGATGATATCACCTAAATTGAAAAAAGGATTCTGCCAGACTTCTCATCTGACAGAATCCTCTTTATTCACGTACCGTTTCGCCCGGCCAGTCATTGATACCACCGAACTCTGCCACATTGGAATAACCCAAAGCAACCAGCTTTTCAGATGCCTGCTTGCTGCGGTTTCCACTACGGCAGTACACAAGGATCAGCTGATCTTTATCAGGCAGTTCGGAAATATCCTTTGTTCCAATGGTTTCATTGGGAATATTAACGGCACCAGGAATATGCTTGTCAGCAAACTCCTCCGGGGTACGCACATCCAGGATAATATAATCACTTTCTTCTTCTATTATTGTTACTGCCTCATCCATGGTGATCTGACGATAGCTCGACTCCTGATTTCCGGAAGCACTACAGCCAGTCAACAGGAACAACAGCAGCAGCAATGGAAGCATTTTCTTCATATAAGTTCCTCCTTTGGAAAATCGGACGGCAGAAGCAAGAAACACAAAAGCGCTGGCAATGTCTTCAGGCTGTCCCAAACGACACAGAGATATTCTGGCAATCATAGGATCGCACCTCTGATCTACTTCCACATCCAGCAAATGATCTTGTCCGATTGCGTCATGCCTATCTTTTTTTGAAGGTTCAATGATTCTCGATTGCTTTTCTCAACCTGCCCAAAAGGTATAAAACCTTTTTCTATTGTTTTAGAAATGTAGATTTTTTCAAGAGCACTGGCAAACCCCTTTCGTCTATACTCCGGAAAAATATAAAGCATACCCATGCTGCCTTCTAAATGCTCACCAATAAAACCAACCAAATGATCTTTATCGTATCCCAAAAGAAGGTTTCCTCTTTCCACGACTTCCGTCATTTCTTCCGGGCTTATTAAATCATATGTTCTTATAAGAAGTGGAATATCCTTCTGATCTGCAGCTTTCACCCTGATCTGTGAATCCGGTATTAAGGGCTCACCGTAGTAGGCCACTTGAAAACATTCAAGCTTTTCCGAAAAATCATATTTTTCGAAAGCATATCTTCCCAATTTAAAATCAGTGACCATTAAAAGGTGACAGTCCTCATGTACATGTTGATCAAGGAGTGTCATCCCTAACATCTCGTCTTCACAGGCTAAAAAATAGGCCTTGCTTACTTTGTCGCGAACCAGAAATGCATTTTCATGGCTTGCTATGATTTCGCCGGTCCCGCGTTTAAGAACACGTTCTATGCCCAAATAATCAATATCAGTCAAATTTATCATCTTTAATCCTCCTTTCAAGTTATTTACCATGAAATATTTTTATTCTCCATTAAATAATAAAATCCCCCGGCCTACGTTTACGGCTTTTCTATGCCTTTTTAAATTATTGATGCGCCTTTATTATTTTCATTGCATCCGTAGATAAATCTTTGCTTTCATATGTAACCAGCAATTTTCCCGGGAAATGTTTATTGTATCACTTTTCTTTCTTCTCCCAATGTGCTTTATAATCTGGACAGTCTAATCTTCCCACATGTTCCCAATAATAGGTCTCACCCATAAATTTGACTGTGAAGTCAGGTAAAAACATTGTACCGTCTGGAGCATACAGCGGCTGTTCATACACAAACGGAACTTCCTCGGCAGCCAGCATATTGGCGATAATAACCTCGGATTTGGATCTCACAAAATACTCTGATAATGTAGCCAGTTTCTTTTCATCTGCATACCAATTCTGGATATAAAGCAAATCCTCCGGCAATGGTTCAAACTTGAATACAGAAGAATTGATTCTTCTGACTGCACATTTCTCAATATGCCCCAGTGCGGTTAATGTACCCATATCCTCCTGCAGAAAAATGGTCACTTTCTTTTGAGCCCTTGTAATTGCCGTATATAATAATTCCATAGATAAAAGATGACTGTCCCTTTTAGGAATCACAATGTACACATAATCAAATTCTGAGCCCTGAGCCTTGTGGACGCTTATGGCATAGGCAAGTTCAAGATTGTCCTGGACCTTCTGCTCAGGAAGATTCCAGCCTTTATCATCCCTGCCGTATTCCCTGCCATAATTATATCTGAGTTTCCGTCTGTTCTTATTTGAAAATGAAACCTGAAATCGATCGATTCTGCTCACAGATTTATATCGCTTATTTTTAAAGTCAAAAGGATGCAGCAGTACAAGACCAATTTCTCCATTAAAAATTTCATGCCGTTCAGTTGTTCTCGTCTCTTGATTATAGGCATAGGCCATATCCGACTTTGGTCTGTTTCTGAACTGAATAACTTTATCAAAATAACTTATCCCATCAAGATTATATTTATGGCTCCAATACGGATTGAACGTATGCTGCATAAATAAATTCAGCGCATTTGTTCCGTAAAATTCACCTCTATATGGTGAAATAATCTGGATCCTATCAGGATTTGAACTGCCATCCGGTTTTCTGATCGCCTGCTGCCAAAGCTTATCCGGACTTGAATATACTGTCATTCCTGTCATGGATTCCATATCTCGAATCAACACATTGTTCAAAACAGACTCCAAATCTTCCTGTGTCTTCCAAAAATGAACAGCCAAGTCCTTATCAATATCACCGTTGCCATTTTCCATGATTTTTGCAAAAAGAGTTTCTTTCTTTTGTTTAAGTTCATCCACAGCGGTAAGCTTCCCTGTATCCGACTGTTTTTCCTGAATAAACAGTTCCGCCAAATCAAGAATCCCGCAGCCTCTGCGCTCCGCTTTATTCACAAGCTGCCGAATATTCTCTGTAAGGACACCGACATTATCCGGATATTCACCGTTTAACCATTCAATTGTATCCGAAAATACTTTCCCTCTTCCGATTGGGGGAAGCTGATTTGGATCACCAACCAAAATCAATCGCTGTACACTATTCCAATTCACGCTTCTGAGCAGTGTCGCAAATAAGTTCAAGTCAATCATTGAACATTCGTCTATGATAATCGTATTGACGTCCTGACCTTTACCTCCACCAAACCGTTTCATTGTAAAATTCTTATTAATCCACCCATGACTTGCCAAATAAGCGTGAATTGTCAACGAATTCTTTTCTGTTTGCGTTTTCATTCGCTCTGCAGCTTTGCCGGTTGGTGCCATCAGCAAAAATCCTGCCGCCTGTCCATGCACCCGTTCTATATTTTCTACAATTGCTTTGATAACCGTTGTTTTTCCCGTGCCGGCAGCTCCGGACAAAACACAGATTGGCTTAGAGAAGATTTGCATACAAATGTCCGCCTGCTTATCCAAAATATGCTCATAGTAATCCCGGGCGGTTTCATTTAGCTTAGACTCTGGATTTCTCAGTTTCTTCTTAAACGTTTCCCTGGAAATTGCCATCTTTAACGAAATATCCGGACGTTCCGCCAGCATTGTAAAAACATTTTCCACCTGTCTCTCGTCCTCGTATACCCATTTCAAATATAAATACAGGTTCCCGTCTTTATCCGCTTTAAATGCCAGCGCCTTCTCAAAAATATCTCTGTCCAGTTTAAATACCTTTGTTTTAAATGTATAGTGTTTCCATTCAGGCATTCGATCTAATCGTTGGTTAATAAATTGAACAATGGTCTCAGCCCGGCCAAAGGAATGGGCCGCGATTCGATTTAACTCATCAACACAAAGTGCTCTCAGTCTATGAGAATCACCGACGTCAAATAAAGGACCAATTCCATATTCCGGGGACGGTATTATCCCGTTATCAATTTTATAAAATGGAATAATATCATCCGAATCCATTCCCTGATATTGTTCAAAAATCAGATAAGGATTCTCAACGATTTCTGAAAGCGATGCAATTATAGAAACATCACCCCGATCCTCACTCAATATACCTTTCATTTGCTGCGGCGATAAATCAAACCTCGGAAGAATATCCATTAACAATCGCTGTTCTTCGTCCTCAAGCAGCTGAAATTCCCGCCGAATCAGCTTAAGATTATCCACCTTGTCTCCCCAAACATCATCCCGCTCCCCATAAAGGCATTCCCGTACTTCGTCTCTAAAGGCCTGCATTTCCCGTTCATCAGTCATTTCAATATAACGCCGGACCAACGAGTCAAGTCCTATATTCATCATAGCCGAAGCGAATCCGGGATACGGACCTCTTGCCCTCCATAATTCATTAAGAACACGATTCAGCCATTTTTTACGGTCTTCCCAGTTTTCTGTATCATCACCGATTTCTATCAAAGTTTCAACTGAATTCAATAATTGACTGATTATCTCGATGGCATCATCATTTGAAACCTCCCGGCTGCCATATTTAAAAGGTGAACGGTGAAGCGGTTTTATTACAATTCTATTGAGAATCTCCTCACAATCCATGTACTTCCAGTAAGGTATAACCAAACCTTCGTCAGAATAATTTGAAGTAATCGGTTTTTGCCAGACAAGTCCTCCTGCAAAATCAGTTTTGATCTGGTCGGTTGTATTTTCGTAGTAATGAAAATCACCGATCTTTTTAATTCTGGATGCCCCTATAATAACATAGTGGTCATTTTCATTTTCAGAAAAAGGATTGCTATATCCGGCATAATAAAACACCAATGATTTTCCTTCTTCAAACTGTGAAAAATACTGCTCCGCATTTTTCTGACGCTTATTATTATCGTAGGTTTTCCCTTTGATCTGCGAAAAAGCCTCTGATTTATACATCGCTTCATAGCACCATGTACACGCAGTATATGGCGGTAATGTTAAAACTGCAGCATCAGCATCTCCTTTACGCCACCATGAAGGGGGCTCTACCTTAACCTGAATGGTTTCTTTTCCAAAAGCATTAACACTCAATCCACATGCAGCCTTACATGGATACAACGAACAGGCCTCACCTGCATGCTTTTTTTCAAATTCCAAATCCCGGTTTTCTGCAATGAATTCCCCTGGATATGAATGCTGTCCAATACAATAAACATTCTCACATGGTTTTTTGCAAATATGGCCGTTCCAGCCATCGTTATGCCAGGCCAAACGCATACTCATATGTATGGCCATGCAATCCCCCCCTGTTCTTCTGCTTTCTTAAGACTTTGAATGAACTGATCATACAGATCGTTTCTCCGTTCGTTTGGCTAAATGCCCAACGAATCATTCTCCGCTTCCGTCACAGACAGTTCCTCCCATGCTTCCGGTTCTCCGATTCTGCGTAAATATTCGTGACCGCCATCCACTGCGACAGCCCCGCATTTACAGAACTTAAAGTCATGGACAGACGTACTCTCAATGACATCTTTGCATTTTTTGCATCGTATTTTATTGATTATAACCTTCACCATCATTCCACCTGTCAATCTTTCTAAAATTAAATTTTTACTGGATATCATTTTTTTCTTCAAAATTAATCAACTGTGATATATGATCAATTTCCAATGCTTCCGCGATTTTGGATAAATGTTCAAAATTGATAACGGTACGCGTCCCCCGGACAATATCGCTGACCGTAGATTCCCTGATCCCGGACATTTGAGCCAGTTTTTTTTGCGTTATATTTCGTTCTTCCAACAATTCTTTTACTTTCAGTTTAATGTTATAATTTTTTCTTTTCATATTATTCCACATTCCTTAACTTAATCGTCATATATGCAAGATCCCAGACATTGGAGTCTTTGCCCACTGCATTGGGATTATCTCCGATGGAAGCTGCAAAATTCATAATTTTATTGGTCAGGTCGATTTTACAGCGATCCCAAACCTCTATCGGTCCCACCCCGTTTTTCCATTCATATTTGCCCGTTGTTTCATTCATTACAAGAAGGGATCTAAAGGCCGCAACCGCAGGATATAATAAGCCATCCGGAACTTTATACTGTAAGTCATTTAAGCCAAATTTACTTTTGGCAACGATTTTTCCGTCTTTATATCCGGCATATTTTTTTCTTCCGTACCGGCCGCCGCCGGCATTGTAGGCATCTGCAAATTCCATTTCAATGACATCATAAAGGTCAAAAAGATCAGGCATCACATTCACATAGGCTCTGTAATCTTCCGGATTTTTAAGATACATTTCCAGCATTTTCGCCTTTGATGAATAGGCCTGGGTTGGATGATGGAAGGCATCATAGGCATTGATATTAAACATATTAATGATTGCCACGATTTCACGGGCATCAATCATCTTATTTTTCCTGCCGGTTTCAGGATCCACAGAGATCTGGTTCTGTTTAAATGCAATTCTCTTAAAAAACGGCATTCCTTCCAGACCTTCTTTGATTGGATCAAACTTTTCAGCCAGCTCAGCCATAGATTTGGCATCAACCTGTACCGATGTATTTCTTGCCTCCGCCAAACTTTCAATAATATCTTCCACACCGGTCATAACCTCAAACTGCACATACTGCTCTAAATTCTCGCCTTTATGCTCACATATAATTTTATAGGTATGGCCCCCGTCAATATTTCCATGACACAGCTCATCGGAAAAAATAATTGTCACTGTTTTTTCATTGTTATTATAATGAACGCTCTGGGCCGAAATAACAATACCCCTGTTCTTTAAATGAAAGTATCCGTCATTACTTAATAATGACTCACTGATTGCCGCAGCTACACTGGATGTTAATTTCTGATCTCTGGGGTTGGTTGCCATGGGAATGCCTTCCGGCACATCGTCCACCTTTACATAAAAAACATATTTTCTGGCAGCTTTGTTTTCGAAAGGGTCCTCCAACTTTCTAAATGTATTTTCCTGTACATGCATTGTTTTTTTTATCACGAAAATGTTCCTCCATTTCTCTGCTCTGATTTCAGACCTGCACAATATTATCCGCCGCGCATTATATAAATAACGCAATAACGTTATTTATATAATAACGTTATTGCGTTATTTTGTCAATGCATATTTTCCCTTCATCTGCCTCCGATTCCACATAAAACGCCTGCATATCTTCAAGTCTCAGACATCCAAGACGCCCTCCCGGGTAACTGCATCCACAGTCTATGGCAATATGGTTATTGGCCTGATAAATATATCCCGGGCGGGGATTTTCCTCAATCAACATCGTCGGTGTATGCCCGGTGATCACATATTGATTCTCAAAATATTTCGTATTGTAATCCGGTCTCTGCCACACCAGCTCGTTTAATTCATAATCCCACAGAGGTCTATCCGGAGAAAAATTTCCGAGGCCTGCATGAACCAGTATAAAAGACCGGCCGCCCACTTCAAGCGCCTCATACACTTCCAAATCTGAAATAAATTCTATAATCTCTTTTTGTGTCGCCTCATCACATTGATGAAACTCTTTTGTTGTAGAAGCTGCACCATTGGCATACCAGTCCAGAAGCTTTCCAAGCATTTCCTCATTAAGCAGAGAAATATTTTCCATTGTAATTTTTTTCATAAGAAATTCAAGGCACTCGCATGCCATTACACAGTGATTGCCTGCAATCAATTCCACATTAGGCCTTTGCATTAAATCAAGAATAATTTGAATAGGATTCGGGCCCCGATCCAATACATCTCCCAAAATATACATCATATCCTGATCCTGAAAATTTATTTTTTCAAACATAGTCTTATAGGACTTGTAATTTCCATGAAGATCACTCATCACATATGTACTCATAAAAAATCCCCTCTGCTATCTGTACGCTGTTATCTGTACACTTTCATCTGCACCATTTCTATTCTTTTATCGAAAAAATTGAAAATGTTTCCTAATCTTCCTGCATCATCATCTTTTTCAGCAAGCTCTCACAGCTGTCAGCCACAACATATCGCACACCCCCGCCGCTCAGCGCCTTAAAATGGACATCTGCACAGTGGACTTTTGCAGCTTCGGTCCCCGTCATCACCGATGCATCTGCTGTTTTTCCGATTTTAGCCACAACATATGGATGTTTAAATGAACCATTTTTAAACGCAATGGCCCACTCCGGATGTTCACGGCCAACCGGTGTGGGAATATAATATTCATCAGGAAGTTTTGCATACACCGCCACATCCTGGCATTCTTCTAACTGGCAGACAAATTGACGTTCTTTTTCAGATTCATAAATCACATGATCGAACACATGCTTATCCGTTTTCATCGCATTGACATCCAATTGGCCTTTAATCGTTGGGGTGGTAAATAAATCCATGGCATATTGTTGTTCCAGCACCTCATAAGTCACATGTGTCGTGACTGCGGCTGCCTTTTCACGATTAATCAGTCTGGCTGCCTGTAAAATAAATTCTTCCGGATTATCCTTAAACTGATGAAATACACCGGAATCAATACCCCTAAGAATCTCAATGATTGCCTTTCTTGTCAGCCCGGTTTCGTCAACCAGGCGGCCAGGTAAATCATATTTCACATTTCCATGGATAAGATGATCAGCATCACCGTAAACGGCTGTTGTCTGAATTTTCTTCATGGATCCGGTTTCTATCTTAAAAAAAATTTTAGGAACTTTAAGTTTTGCATTAAGTGCACAAATCGCTTTTCTCACAAGCGCATGGGTATCAAAATCCACAACATAGGCTGTTTTCCTGTTGATCTTGTTCCAAAGCTCCAAAAATTCAGGCATCGCCAGTTTTTCCGCCTGCACCTTCACTTCCACATCGCTTGTTCTGACATTTTCCGTCAGCACAGCCGTCCCATGGCAAGCACTGCTGCCCATATCCTGTATAAGTTCCGCCTGCAGTCCTTTTGCAAACTGATCATAGCTTTCACTGGCAATCACAGTAAGCACATTGATCTTGTGAACATCTTTTCCAAGAACATTTTCATCCATACGATATCCGTCTTTATTGACGCAAAGTCGCATTCCCCGTCCCACTTCCTGACGTTTGCGGATATCGCTGCCACTTTGCTTAAGGGTACAGATCTGGAAAACATTGGGATTATCCCAACCCTCTCTCAAAGCGGAATGCGAAAATATAAATCGTACAGGAGATCTGTCCGGATCCACATCCAGAAGGTGTTCCTTATTTTTCATAATAAGATCATAGGCATCCACATCATTGGATGACGTTTCCCTACGGCCCACCTTACTGTTAATCATATGGCCTTTCTTGTCTACAGAAAAATAGCCCTCATGGGTATCATGAACATGGATCCGCTGCAAATATTGAACATACTCCTGGTCCTTAGTTTCAAAACAAAGCTGTTGAACAATATTTTCATATTCCTGCTCAAATATATCTGCAAATACACCATTATGGGGACATCCGGATTCATCGTATTTTCTGTAATGCTCTACCTGGTCAATAAAAAACAGGGAAAGCACCTTGATGCCTTTATGAAAAAGCTGCCGTTCTCTCTCAATGTGTGAAAGAATGGTCTCCCTGATCTGTATCCGCCTCAGCAGAAGCTCGTTCGCTTTGCCGATCACATCGCCGGAGAACATTTTTATACCATTGACAAACTCTACAGAATGATCACGGCCATCAATGCGCCTTATTATAAAATTATCCCTGTAGGCTTCCATTTCCCCGGAATTTGTATAAAGATTAAAGCCAATACCAACCTTTTTTGAAACAGTTTGGATCCCCCACGGTTTCCTTACATAAAACTGTAGTGTTGCTTTAGGCTCTGCTTTGGATAAGTTCAGGCCCTCCAGATAAACATAACTGCCTTCAGACGCTGTTTTTGATTCTCTGATCCCTTTCACCGCAATTTTTTTAACAAGTTTTTTATTGTAAGCCTCCACTGCATCCAAACGGTACACCAGATTATAAAGGCTGTCCTTTTTATGGGTTGCAGAATATCGAAGGGTCATCAGCGGACAAAAATGCGCCAGATTCTTTTTAGTCTGCTTTCCCTCTACAGACTGTGGTTCATCGATAATCACAATAGGATTGGTTTTGGCTATAAGTTCAATGGGACTTCTGGAACCAAATGCATCCAGCTGCATATAGATTCGCCTGGCATCCCTGCTTTTTGCATTAAAAGCCTGGGCATTAATAATCATTACATTTATAGAATAATCCCATGCAAACTCATCCAGCTGCGTCAGCCGGGCAGAATCATAGATAAAAAAACGAATCCGTTTTCCGTATTCCTCCATAAAATGATCCTGGGTAGCCTGAAGTGATTGATATACCCCTTCCCGAATGGCAACACTGGGGACAACAACGATAAATTTACTCCAGCCATAATGCTTATTCAGTTCATACATTGTCTTAATATAAGTATAGGTTTTGCCCACACCGGTTTCCATCTCAATGGTCAGATTATATGAGCCTTCCAGCGTTAAGGAAGGCTCAATCCCATTGTTTGTCTGTATTTTCTGTATGTGTTCCAGAATCGTCCCATGATCCAACTTAGAAACAATCGGCTGATTTGCCCTGCCCATCACATACGGCTGTCCCTCAAAGACATCCACAACGGCTTTTGCGGCATCGTCCTGGAACTTCTGATGCTTAAATTGAAGCTTCACGGTTTTCCTCCTTAAATAACCTTGACCTTTGTATCCGGTGCCATCAGCTTAAAAATTTCTTCAACATTAATTTTTGAAGCATTGTCCGCAAAGCAGGTGTCACGAAATACAGCCCGGTGGGGCTTCATGTTTGCAATATGTTTAATCACACACACCGGGATATTTTCATCAAAACAGGCAATCAGATCATTGTTGTTATAATTGTGAACCGTACATCCCTGGATTTTTTGAGAATCATATGGTAATGACAGTAAAAATCCCCATTGAAGTACACAGTCAAAAAGCAAATCCAAATCCGTACGGTCAGGTTTTACATTTGACTCCAACATAGACAGAAGATCCTGAGAATAGACTTCAGGGCTATAAAATACTTCATTCATATTGCTTGTATCTAAACGAAATACCCGAAAACCCCCGTCAAACCGGGCATTTTTATGCGTCCTGGCAATCTGCTCTGCGCTGCGCCTTATACGTTCTTTGCCAATCTCACAAATATTATGATAGCCGGCCTTATAGGCATCACTGTTTTCATGACAGGGCTGAGGCAGCTGAACCATAATAAACTTACGATGTCCGCCATCCTCTGCATTTAACTGCATGACACCATGCGCCGTGGCTGCAGACCCGGAGAAAAAGTCCAAAATCATATCATCATCTTTCGTTGAGTACTGAGCCAGGGTTTTCATTAGAGCAACCGGCTTGGAATAATCAAAAACACTGCTGTTAAATAATGAAACTAAATTCTTTTTTGAATGGTCATTAGAATATTCATTTCCCACAAATTCCAATGTTGAAATGGCGCGTGTCCGCTTAATATACTGGATTTCAAACGCTGATCCTTTTTTAATAATTTTACAGTTCTCATAGGTTTTCGTATAAATACGCGAATAATCCTTATATTTTTTGACAACGATAAAACCATTTTTATAACCAAATTCAAATAAATCCTTACTCCATCTCCACGCCCAGTCGGCTCTTGCATGTTTTCCGTTCTTCCGCTCCACATATTTTTCGTAGGACTGCCCTGGATAAAATGTCTCCCCATCAATGATAATCGGATAATCCAGGCTTGCACTATACTGTAAGCTGTCATAATCCAATGTCTGATTCAGTTTATATTTCCCCCGTTCATGCTCAAAAGCATCGGAATACTTAAAACCTTCATCGGTATGAGATGGCAGGTATAATGCCGGATGGCTGCCTTTACTGTAAGCTAATATATAATCATGATTTTTGGCAATCGCATCACTGGTTTTTCCGGCTTTTTTAGTAATCCTGGGAAAACAGGCCATATACATATCCTTGCCAAAAATTTCATTACAGATTTTCATCAGATTATCGACTTCATGATCATCGATGGAAATAAAAATTACGCCATCCTCACGGAGCAAATTTCTGGCCAGCAGCAGGCGGGAATAGAGCATTGAACACCAATCCGAGTGATATTTTCCCCCGGTTATTCCGTTTTCCCGCCCAAAGTTAACATTGCCGTCTTCATCGAAATACCCTGTACCTTCATTGTATGTATCATTATCCATAACAAAACGATCCGGATAAATAAAATCATGGCCGGTATTATAGGGGGGATCGATATAAATCATCTTAATTTTTCCCAGATAGCTTTCCTGAAGCAGTTTAAGAACCTCTAAATTATCGCCTTCGATATAAAGATTTTGTGTATGATCCCATGACTTGCTGTCATTTAAACAGGGTCTGAGAGTCTTTCGAATCGGTTTATTGGCGGCCGCAATGGCCGCCTTTTTCCCTACCCACGTAAATTCATAGGCCTCATCGCCGTCAACAATATCTTCTGACAGCATTTGCCGTAATAAGGTAAAATTTACGGTCTTTTTAGAGCGTCCGTTTGCATCTTTTGTCTCGGTAATGCAGTTTGGAAAAATACACTCAATCTTTTTGATGTTTTCAGAAACTAAATCCGGAGATTCCATTTTCATTCTATCCATCAGTCAATGCTCCTAACATTCATTAATTTCATCCATTGTAAACCAATGATCACAATGAAAACATCTGTAACTGTACACATGCCGTGCCTTTGTATTACAGATCTGTAAATCCTGGCCGCAATTTGGACAGCGTTTCTTCAGGTATCCAAAAAGCTTTTCATACGCTGTCCGTCTGTCATAGCCCCATATGTTATCGTCGTGATCAATTTGGGCAAAACCGGAACCTGTTGCAATGCTTCTCATATAATAAAGTGCCTTTCCTGATTTCTCACCAAACATTTTTCCGATTTTAGGGTTCCGGAAAAACTCAGCCTTTGTTATGTAGCCAGGAATAAAAAGTTCATTGGACTGATAATCAAAATACAATCTTGTATAGATATCACAGGCATTATTAAATTCGTCTAATATAAGATTTCTTAAAAACTCCTGATTACTCTGCTCGGCCAGGCCTTTTTGATCCCGGACAAATTCTGCATATTCGTAAAAAGAAGTGATGGTGTCGCTCCTTCTTGTAAAATGCGGATAAACTATATAATCCCATTTTTTAATATTTCGAATAATTTGCTGGTAATCCTGGACCTGTCGGGGCAGCCTGACATTAGAAACCCCCTGATAATCCTTTGCTCTGAGCTGAGATGATTTAATTTCGACTGTAAAAATATGGTCATCCGCCATACGTGCTCTTAACGCCTCCGAAATCTGCCCGGAAGGGCTGACGGAAACCTCTTTGTTAATCTCGTTGGTCCAGTCAAGGATATGCTGTGGATCTACAGAAGCCTGGTAAAGTAAGCCGTCAAAGGGGGCATGTTTGTCAAACTGGTCGGCTCTGAGGTTATCATAAGATAAATATCTTACATTGGTTTTATTTTCAAGATACTGTTCCAGGGCAAACTCAGCCAGCTTTCCCTGCGAAGTATTATTCAATGTTTCCGCGCTGCCCCGTTTTCTTTGCCATGTATTCTTTGTATGCGCGGCAATTTTTTTGATTTCTTCCGGATTCAAAACACAGGGATCTGGTATTTTACAAATCAACGCTTTATCCAGTTCCAAAAATTTGATCGCATTCAATCGAAACACCCCCTTGCTTTCTTTTACCTGCTTATTTAACCTCTACCAGCTCAATTCTGAAGTTCAGCTCTTTTCCTGCCATTTCATGATTGGCATCGAATGTAATGGTTGCCTCATCTTTGGCTGTGACTTTCACAGGGAAGGGCTGTCCATACTGATTGGAAAGGTAAACCTGCTGGCCTACGGTCAGATCTTCAGAACCTGGAAGCTGAGCGATTTCCACAGTAAAAATTGCATTGGGATCCGGCATACCATACGCTTCTTCCGGCATAAGGTGGATGTCTATGATCTGACCCACTTCAAGATCAGCCACAGCGGCATCAAAGCCCCGGATCATCTGACCTGCACCGCAGACAAATTCCAGTGGTTCCCCTCTGTCATAGGAAGAATCAAACGGAGTTCCGTCATTAAATGTTCCTCTGTAATGAGTGCGGCAGGTTTTGCCTACATTACGCCCCGTCAGCGCAGGCGAAGAACCACAGCCCCCCTGGCATCCGCCGCCGCAGCCCTGTCCGTCTTCATGATGACCGCAGGAATGACCATCTTCGTGATGACCGCAGGAATGACCGTCTTCATGATGATGATTGCAGTTTGCCCCTGTAGATACCAATTCCCCTTTCAGATAAGCCTCAACCACCTGATCTGCATTTCCCTCCGCGCCGGCACATAATCCAATCCCTGCC
>QFCH01000540.1_pt1 | contig 19515 bp, 19 predicted proteins | sample 5346071 | NCBI WGS metagenome assembly QFCH01 (sample SAMN09062255, study PRJNA434731) | Human gut metagenome, whole genome shotgun sequencing project. | isolation source: stool timepoint B chromium assembly | host: Homo sapiens | collected 2015
AGGAACGGCAAAATTTTTTGCACTTCTATTGCTTCTTTATCACACATAAGCAAAGTGGCACGGTACGATACTTCTGATGAGGCTTGTGGAATAATTGCTAATGATTATGGCATGGAAGCCTTCGATGAAAATTTTGACTACTATGCAGAAAAAGCCATGACTGAAGCTGCGAATAAATATGAAGAAATTATAATCGGTTCAGAGCAGACTGTACGTGATGCATTAGATAGCCTTGATTCTATGATTGAATATTTTGAGCAATTAAACATAAATTTGCATCAACTCCTCGAAGTTAGTCCTGAAATTGATAACACCAGTGTAAATTAAATTTCTATTCAATAGTAACGGGTAGAATCTGCGAAAGGAGGTGCGCTGTGCTAAAAGATTTCTCGTGGAATACGACTGGATACATTCCCAAACACCGTATCGAGTCATCCGGAAGCGGTCTTTCCGAATACTTGGCGGAGCGCATTTTCCAGCTTGACCCGGAGCCACCTGTCCGTGAAAATCTGAATGATTATATTATTAAGGCCGTGCAGAGCCGAGAACTGTGCTGGTTTTCCTTTTTTCTGCATCACTATGAAAATCGGCTCAATGGCCGTATTCGCCGTTTCCTGCTGCGGGAGGGGCTGGATCGCTATGACCCGGAACGCTTTTTGGACTACAAAATGGGCTGTGTACTTGCCATGCTGGATTGTCTCAGGGAATACGATCCCTCACAAGGGGCGGATTTTCTGACCTATGCCCATCATTTTATCGGGAATGCCCTTTTGACCTGCCGGATGCAGGAGGAGGCCGGTTCCTTCGAAAATGTGGATGAGTACAAAGCTGTGCGTGGGATTGCTTGGCTCTATAATCAATCCGGTCAGTCTGAACAGGCGGCAATCCAGAAATATGCCCAGAAACATAACTGCTCAAGTGAAACCGCAGCGAAGTTTTTGGCGTTGGCCAAGCAAAACCGAAGCCGTGTTCCGTTTTACCAAACCGTACAGGACGAGGACAGCGAAGAAACCGGCGAGGATGTCAGCCGGGATGATCATTGGGACTATGCGGAGATTCTATGGAACGGCATCCAGGCTGAAGCTCTCCGAGAGGCATTTGAAAAGCTGAATTACCGGGAGCAGAGCCTTTTGGAAAAGAGAAACGCCATCTGTATGACCTGTGGACGGGTCAGCCCACTCAGCACCCGGTTGACCTTTGAAGAACTGGCAATCCTCTTTGAGGGCAGCACAGCCAGCGGCGCAGAACGGGCCTACCGCAAAGCTGTGGAGCATTTGGCCTGTTTACTGACAGAAGCCAGGGTACTTCACATGATCCGGCTGAAGCGCAAATCCCACACCAAACACAAAAAGAAAATCGCCGCCGCTGTCTACCTGTATCAGGTGGACAACGACGGCGAATGGGGCGAGATTTCGTTTGATTTTGAGGTCGAAACAGCGGAGATCATCCGGCTGGCGGAATGGGATACGACGATAAGCAAGAAATTTGCAAGAAAAGTGATTCAATACTTTTTGAACAGTGATTCTGATAAATTATATAAAGAAACCTCTTTAATATGTGAATAGGAGCCTGTGCAATTGCACAGGCTCCTTTCCATCAGTGGGATTTTGCTTTGTGGTTTGCCAAAGTCTTTCCTGCTTTGCTTTTTGCAGCCTTGGAAGAACTTTTGGATGCCAGAGTTTTCCCGGCTTTACCTACCTTGCCACCATGATGTACAGCCATATTTTTCACCTCCCCGACTTATCCTTTTGGCGGATAAGGATCTCCGCCATGACTGTCTGAGGACTGAATCCGTCCATTCATGCCATGAATTACGAACTCTGTACCCTGATTGCGGCTGATTTGTCTGCCAGCATTTACGGCTTCTTGTTTAGTCGAATAGTGGCCGCTGGAGCGCTGAGCCCCGCCACGTTTTACATCCCAACCGCCATTGGGATTGTGAACGACATGATGAGAAGAACGAGCCATAGAATCACCCCCTATGTGCATCGGGACAGCAGATTGCACAGCCGTCCGCATCGGAATAGATTTTCTTCGCTTGAGCAACCGCCTCAACCTCGTTTGCATAGTAGCCTACATACTGTTTGCTACGAATGCCAAGCTGTGCAGCGTGCTCTTTCGTGTGAACCTCGTGATGAAGACCGGGATTTGAGGTCTGGTTGTCGTTAATATAGTAATGCTTATACATGATATATTCCTTTCCGCTTGACCAAACAAGCTATACATGATATTTTAATGATGTACACATCGTAAATGAGCGGTTAGTCTGTGCCAGCAGATTGCCGCTCTTTTTAATTGCGCATATGGCACCACCTCCTTAAAATTCGCATATTCGCTTGTTCGCAGATTCCTAACATTTGGGCTGTTTTTAAGGGAATCCAAGATTCCCTTAAATTGAAATTTTAAATTGGAATGGCGTTGTATCAAAGGTGATCATGTTCAGCGCATTTAATCGATAACGCATAGCCTGCTTTGATACGCTGAATACATCAGCCATGTCGCAAATGATGCTTTCTACCATATAATCGCATGGGAGTGGGTACTTAGAGCCCAAATTGTTACTTCGCTTTTTAAACTCCTCCCGAACTACATCCTGAGGCATCAGAAAAGCGGCTGCACATGTGTTTGCCTGATATTCTATAAAGTCCAATGAGGTTTTCAACTGCTTCTTGCCATTTAATGCTTTTTGGCTTGTGCTATGGATGTAATCAGGCTTTTCTCGTCGAAAGCAATTTTTATGAAGGACTTGATGAAATACCTCGTGCATCACAGTGAAGTTTTCGCGTCCTCTATTCTCCGATTCTGTAAGGGTGGCGTCAATGAGAATGCACCCCTTGGGAAGATACACTTTTGAGGGTAACATACCTTCACGATAACAAGGTTCCGGCCACACCCATATATATCCGGCATTGAATGCTGTTGCACCCAGAATGGACTGATCCGGGGTGATGTATTTCCAGTCATATTCAACGCCCAGACACTTTTCAATGACTGCATATACATCGATAGACTTCGGCTTTTTTAGGCGCTCAGGATCAAACCGGAATAGAAGTTTCTCAGCTTCGGATTCCAGTTGACGTGCAGAATAATTGTAATGGATCACACTTATTTCTTACCTCGCTCCTGTTCCTCCATCATTTCAATGACTTTTTGCCATACTTCACTGGAGGCGTTGTTGTCACGTGCCATACGAAGTGCAACACGTACTTGCTCATTTCCCATGATATATTCCGGCAGATCAGGAGACACAGTGTTTTCCTTTTCACCTGCGGCCAAATCGAACATGGTGTTGGTTTCATCTTCGGACAGGCACAAAATACGGGATAATTCGTATAGTTTATCTTTATCAGGGGGATAACGATGCCCCTTTTCGATATCACTCATGTACGCTGGTACAATTCCTAATTCGGCCGCCAGCCCACGCAGTGTCAATCCACGGGATTTTCGCTTTTCAGCGATAAATTCTCCGAACTTGCCATTCATAGCACTTCCTCCTTGATAGAAATAAGCGTGTTCGCTGATTTCTAACGCTATTATATACGGCAACACAAAGAAAGTCAAGTGCGTTTTCTGAATTTTTTAATGTCCATTTGGTACTATGATTTTTTGACCAAATGTTATATACTTAGATATGAAATCTAAATTTTAGATATTTGGTTTATTGAAGGAAGGAGTTAGGCATGGCTGTATCCTACAAAAAGCTTTGGAAGCTGTTGATTGACAGAGATATGACGAAAACAATGTTGCGTAAAGAAGCTGGAATTACCACAGCAGCCCTTGCAAAGCTCGGGAAGAATGAAAATGTTAATACCGAGGTGCTTGTGAAAATATGCAGTGTTTTGAAGTGTGACATCTCTGACATTATGGAACTTACAGATGAAAGGACTAAGGAATAATGGATAAATCGAATTTTGGGCAGATCGTATCGTTTTTGTTCGGCATTGCCAACGACTGCCTGGTAGATACTTATGATGTGGGTGATTACAGAAAGATTATTCTGCCAATGATGGTGATCCGCCGTTTTGATGCAGTTTTGGAACCTACAAAAGAAAAAGTTCTGAAAATGAAAGCACAGTTGGATGCTGCTGGTATTACTGAGCAGGACGAAGCTCTGTGCAGTGTGGCAGGAGAAGCTTTTTGCAATAGCTCCCCTTATACATTGTCCGACTTGAAATCCCGCACAAATCAGCAACAATTAAAAGCTGACTTTATCTTGTATTTGAATGGTTTTTCTCACAACGTGCAGGATATTATCAAACGCTTTGAGTTTAGAAATCAGATTGATAAACTCTCAGAGCATGATATTTTGGGCTTGCTCATAAGTAAGTTTACCGATTCTACCGTTAACCTCTCAAACCGTCCTGTGTACGATGCACAGGGCAATATTGTACAGCCTGCACTGGATAACCATACCATGGGAACGGTGTTTGAAGAGGTAATCCGTAAATTCAACGAAGAAACCAATATTACTGATGCCGGACGCCATTTTACCCCTCGTGATATTGTAGAATTGATTACCGATTTGGCGTTTGTGCCGGTAAAGGATAAAATTCAAAGTACAACCTACCGGATCTATGATGGGGCCTGTGGAACAGGTGGCATGTTGACCGTTGCTGAAGAGCGTATTCAGGAAATAGCAAAGGAAACGGACAAGAAAATATCCATCCATCTTTATGGTCAGGAGAACTCCGACGAGACCTATGCAATTGCCCGCAGTGATATGCTGGTTAAAGGCGAGGGTACGCAGGCAAATAATATTTTCTTTGGTTCTACTATCTCTAACGATGGTTTTGCCGGAGAGTCCTTTGACTTTATGCTCTCCAATCCTCCCTTTGGAACTCCTTGGAAAACGGATCTGAAAGCATGGGGTGACATCAAAAAAGACGATATCACAGATACTCGTTTCCGTGTGAATTACAAGGGTGAAGACTTCTCTTTGATTCCGGATATCAGCGATCCACAGATGTTGTTCCTTGCCAATAATATCAGTAAAATGAAGCGGGACACCGTGTTGGGTAGCCGTATTGTTGAGGTACATAACGGTTCTTCTCTCTTCACCGGAAAAGCTGGTCAGGGGCCGTCCAATTTGCGCCAGTACATTCTGGAACAGGATTTGTTGGAAGCAATTGTTGCTGTTCCGGAAAAAATGTTTTATAACACCCCTATTAGCACATATATCTGGATTCTTGCCAACAAAAAGGAGGAACGGCGCAAGGGTAAAGTACAGCTGATTGACGCTACTTCCTTTAAAAAGCCGCTGCGTAAAAATCTGGGCGAAAAGAACTGTGAGGTTGACAAAGCTATCCGTGATCGCATTCTGGAATTATATATGGCGTTTGATCAGGCCGACGAACGTTACAGCAAGGTATTTGATACCTACGAGTTCGGTTATTGGGAAGTACCTGTGTACACCCCCCAATATGATAAAAACGGGAAGCCAATTCTGGATAAGAAAGGTAAGCCTGTGAAACCAAACAGCGACAAGGAGATTATTCCATTCACTTACGAGGGTGGTATCGAAGCCTTTATTGAAAATGAGGTCAGACCGTATGCGCCGGATGTGTTTATTAAGTCAGGCTCTGAAAAGATTGGCTATGAACTATCCTTTACAAAGTATTTCTACCAGCCGGTACAACTTCGCACCTTGGAAGAAATCAGGCAGGACATCCTTACAATCGAGCATGAAACCGATGGCCTTCTGAATGAAATCTTAGGAGGCTGATTATGAGAAAATATGAGAAATATAAAGATATAGGGTTACCATGGTATCCTCATGGTATTCCGTCGCACTGGAATATTATGCGCCATAAAAATGTGCTTGCCGAACATAAAGAATTGGTAGGAAAAAATGAAAAACAATATACACTTCTTTCTTTAACTTTGAAAGGTGTAATAATTCGTGATCTATCTGAAGGCAAAGGAAAATTTGCTAAGGACTATGATAAATATGTTGTTGTAGATCCAGGAGATTTTATCTTTTGCTTATTCGATGTGGATGAAACTCCAAGAACAGTAGGGCTATCAAAACATCATGGTATGATTACAGGTGCATACGATGTGTTTAAGCCGCATGATATAAATAGTGAGTATTTCTATTATTACTATCTATCGTTAGATAATGCCAAAGCATTAAAGCCTTTATATTCAGGTTTGCGTAAAGTGATACCTTTTCCTTCATTTATGGCAATAAAGTTTCCTGTTCCACCCCGTAGAGAGCAGGATCAGATTGTTCGTTATCTGGATTGGCAGATATCTAAAATCAACCACATGATTCATGGGTTGCAAAAGCAAATCAAGCTGCTCGAGGAACGTAAAGTCACCCTTATAAATAATGCCGTTACAAAAGGAATCGATCCAACTGTCCCAGTTCAAAACATTCCGAGCTGCTGGATGGGAAGCATTCCGGCTCACTGGAAAATGATTCCCTCCAAAAGAGTGTTTGTCGAAGGCAAGGAACGTCGTAGAGATGGGGATGTGTCTGCAACCGCCAGCCAAAAATATGGGATTATTTCACAAGAAGAATACATGCGTAGGGAGGGCAGGCGAATTGTCGTTGCCAATCAGGGGCTGGATAATTGGAAACATGTAGATCCGGGTAATTTTGTAATTAGTTTACGCAGTTTTCAAGGTGGTATTGAGCTTTGCGAAATTACTGGATGTGTAACATGGCATTATGTCGTATTACTTCCCCAGGAAATGGTTTGCACACAATACTTCAAGTGGTTGTTAAAATCAAAATCATACATCAAAGCATTGCAGGGCACATCAGAATTCATCCGGGATGGGCAGGATTTAAGATATTCTAATTTCGTGAAAGTAGATTTGCCATTAATCCCCTTGGAAGAGCAAAAAGCTATTGCCGATTATATCAATGTAGAGGTAGCCAAAATCGATAATGTACTCCCATCATTCCAGAAGGAAATTGACCTCTTGAGAGAATATCGTACCCGTTTGATTTCTGATGTTGTAACTGGTCAGATTGATGTGCGTGATGTGGTAATTCCAAAATACATACGGGAGGATGATACCGAAATCGATGTAGCAGATACACCGGATGATACAGAGGAGGTGGCAGAGGATGCCGAGTAATACAAAGGAAAATGGTTTTGAAACTTTAATTGTAGACTCACTGGTCAATAACAATGGCTATGAGCAAGGCGATATAAGCGAGTATCACAAAGAATATGCCATCGACGAAGGTAGATTGTTCCGATTCCTGTTGTCCACGCAGAAAAAGGCAATGGATGAACTTCACATTCTGGATAGTGATCTGGAAAAAGAACGTTTTTTAAAGCAGCTGGATAAGAAACTGAAAAATGATGGCGTTATTGAGTTGCTTCGTAAAGGTATACGTTATAAACATCTGCGTTTGGACTTATTCTATGTTCGCCCTTCTATCCATAATCCAGAAGCAGCCGAGTTGTACGAAAAGAATATTTTCAGCGTTACTCGGCAGCTGCAATATTCCAGCTTCAATCCTCGTCTGGCTCTGGATGTATGTATTTTTATCAATGGTCTGCCAGTAATCACTATGGAGCTGAAAAATCAGCTTACCAAACAGAATGTGTTTGATGCGGTAGAACAGTACAAAAATGACCGTACTCCAGATGAGGTGCTGTTTAGTTTCAAGCGTTGTATTGTTCACTTTGCTGTCGATGATAACGAGATAAGAATGTGCACGGAGCTGAAAGGAAAAAAGTCTTGGTTCCTGCCATTTAACAAAGGATTTAATGACGGTGCAGGCAACCCGCCAAATCCAAACGGTATCAAAACCGATTATCTTTGGAAAGAGATTTTGACCAAGGATGAGCTGTCCAATATTATTGAAAACTATGCTCAAGTCATTGCTGAAAAAGATGAGGATACTGGTGCTATAACATATAAGCAAGTGTTCCCACGTTACCATCAGCTTTCTGTGGTAAAGTCTCTGTTGGCAGATGCAAAACGAGATGGTGTCGGCGGGCGATATTTGATCCAGCATAGTGCTGGTTCCGGAAAGTCCAATTCTATCGCATGGTTGGCACACCAACTTGTAACATTAAAGAATGACAGTGGAAAAGAAATCTTCGACACCGTTATCGTCGTAACAGATCGTATCAATCTGGATAAACAGATTAAAGATACTATCAAGCAATTTATGCAGGTGTCCGCAACAGTTGGTTGGGCCAAAAGTTCCAGTGACCTAAAACAGCTTCTAAAAGAGGGCAAGAAAATCATCATTACTATTGTCCATAAGTTCCAGTTTATTCTGGATGACATTGGCGAAGTACATAAAGATAAAAACTTTGCCATTTTGATTGATGAAGCTCATTCCAGTCAAAATGGTTCCTTGTCTGCAAAGATGAACATGGTCCTTTCCGGAAGTGTCTATGAAGATGAGGATGAGCTGGAAGATAAAATCAATACCATTATTGAAGGTAGGAAAATGGTTAAAAATGCCAGCTATTTTGCCTTTACTGCTACACCAAAGAATAAGACATTAGAGATGTTTGGCAAAAAAGTACCTCTTCCAGGCGGAACCACGAAGCCTGAGCCTCATTATGTTTATACCATGAAGCAGGCTATCGAAGAAGGCTTTATCATGGATGTGCTAAAGTATTTCACGCCGGTGCAAAGCTATTATAAATTGGCAAAAACCGTTGAAGATGACCCGCAGTTTGATAAAAAACGTGCGCAACGGTTACTGCGCTACTATGTGGAATCGAACCAATATGCAATTCACGAAAAGTCTAAGATCATCGTGGAGCATTTCCATACAGAAGTGATTGCGAAGGGAAAAGTCGGTGGCAAGGCCAGGGCTATGGTAATCAGTAGTTCTATCAAAAGGGCCATTGAATATTACAAGGAAATCTCTAAACTTCTGGAGGAAAGAAAGAGCCCGTTTAAGGCGATTGTTGCATTTTCTGGAACTGCGGAGTACGAAGGAAAGCAAGTTACAGAAGCAGATTTGAATGGTTTTCCGAGTGCGAAAATTGAGAAAACATTCAAGGCAGACCCGTACCGAATTCTGATCGTTGCCAACAAATTTCAGACGGGTTTTGATGAGCCTTTGCTGCATACCATGTATGTAGATAAGGGCCTGTCAGATATTAAAGCAGTGCAGACACTTTCTCGACTAAATAGAAGTCATCCAGATAAAAAGGACACGTTCATTCTGGACTTTGTCAACGAACCAGGAATTATCAAACAGGCTTTCGATCGTTATTATAAAACCACTATACTTTCTGGTGAAACGGACGTAAATAAGCTTAATGATTTAATTGACACTATGGAGTCAATTCAAGTGTTCAATGATCAAGATGTGGATACACTGGTTGAACGATATCTGGCCAATGAACCTCGTGAAGTTCTCGATCCGATACTTGATCGATGCGTTGAGGTCTATAAAGATTTAATTATGGAAGATCAGATTGATTTTAAAAGCAGTGCCAAAACTTTTGTACGCACCTACAATTTTCTCTCTGCAATCCTCCCGTATGGCAGCATTCAGTGGGAAAAATTGTCTATCTTCCTAACTCTTTTGCTTCCTAAACTTCCAAAGCCTGAAGGTGAAGATTATACCGAGGGCTTGTTGGAAGATGTTGACCTGGAAAGCTATCGTGCAGAAGCCCAAGAAACCATGCGTATACAGTTAGAAAACGAAAATGGTGAAATTGCTCCTGTTCCAGTTAGTACCAGTACCGGCATTGACGTCCCAGAACTCGATTCACTGACAAATATCCTAAAGGAATTCCATGATATTTTCGGCAACATCGAATGGACAGACGAAGATAAAGTTAAGAAGCAGATCAACGATATTATTGAAAGCGTCCGCAAAGATGAACGATATAACAATGCTATGCAATACTCCGACAAGCAGAATGCTCGTGATGAAAGTGACCGTGCGGCCCATGAAGCTGTATTGAACAGCATGCAAAGCGGGCTTGAACTTTTCAGAGAAGTTCAGAACAATCCTTCTTTCAGAAAGTGGTTGTTTGATAGCGCATTTAATTCCACATACCAGACAAATAGCCAGCAGCATCCATAAAAAGCTACGAATTCTCTATGCGAAAAAGCCGCCAGAAGCATCATTCCTTGGATGTGCCTCTGGCGGCTTTGCTTATCAATCGAAATCTAACTGTGGAGCCTCCGTTACGGTTCGCAGGTATTCTTCCGGATCGCCATTCAAAATCAATTCCGCATAAGACAGCGGATCGTTGTAGATGAGCCAGTCCAGTTCAGACCGCTGGAAACGGTTATTCGCCACCTCATCCTCAACGGCAGTACAGTTAATGGAAATCATGCTGCCGTTAGAATATTTTAGCTCCACACAGGCGGTGTCGATATTAAACTCACAGGAAATCAGTTTTTTCATGGGAATACCTCCAAAATTTGATGTTCTGGAAGTAATGTAAGCGTGGGTTTGTGGTGTGATATCCTTAACTATGGGAAACTCCGGTCTCCCACTTGCTCACCGCCGGTTTTGAGACGCCCACGGCTCTGGCCAGCTGCTCCTGGGTCACGCCCTTCTCTCTCCGCAAATTCACAATCGTCGCGCCAATGTTCATGTTTCCACCTCCTGCATTAAGTGTAAGCTACCGCCGCCCGGAATACAAGGGAGGGGAAATCAACCTGGCGGGTGTTTTTGTCTACCGCCGGTTTACCTGGCGCAGGGCAGAGATTTTGTACGTGGTGCGTTTGGGCCAGGTGAACATCCTGCCCCGGGGAGCATCTCGTACCCGAGGTTTTTTGGCCCAGGGCATTTTCCCACACAGGAACAATTATCCCCACGATCCCCGCTCAGTTGCGCGCTTTCAACCACCAGTAAATCCAGATTCCCGCCACATAGAGGAACACCAGAAGCGCGCTCTGATACATAATCAACCCATAGAAATGACCGATCTCCAGTGCGTGCAGAACGGAAAACAGAACGGTGGATACAGCCAGTACCAGCAGGGACAGAATATACGCGTAACGCCCCGCTTTGTCCCGCAGCATCTCATTGCGCTCATCCTTCAGGCAGATTTCTTCCTCCTCCTGCTTCTCCTGGTAACGCTTCACACGGCCGGGCCGGGTCCAGTAATAGTATCGTCCCATGGTCGCCAGACCGCCGAAAATCCCGCCGCCCGCGAAACCGGCCAACAGACTCTGCAGCTTCCCGGATGCAGCCGCGGACGCTACGGCCAGCAGTAATCCTGCCACAAAATACGCAACTCCTGTCCACAGATAACTCCTTTTCATTGAACATTCTCCTTCCACAAAAACAATTCCTCAATGGTTTTCTGAAAAAAGTCGGCGATCTGGAAGGCCAGCTCCAGCGACGGGTTATATTTCCCATTCTCGATGGAGCTGACGGTCTGCCGCGATACCCGCAGCGCCCGGGCGAACTCCTCCTGGCTCAGGCCCATCTCCTTGCGCAGCTGTTCCACTCTGTTTTTCAAGCGCTTCCTCCTTTCGTTTTGTAAAGGTTCCTTTACATTCAGTATAGAGCAAAAACTCCATCTTGTCAAGTTTCCTTTACATTATCTGTGAACTCATCATCTGTCTCCCCCTCGGCCCCACTTCTACTCCACGTCCTCCAACTTCACCCGATAAACCTCATACTCCCACCGCGTCTCCTCGTCCAGCTCCCCATAATCGTTATCCGCTTCCCCCAGAGTATATTCGTCGCGGCGGCCCCGCTGCATGCCACACTGCCAGCCGGAGCGCACAGCCCGGGCGAAGCGTTCCAGGCAGGTGCCGCTCAGGTAGTCCAGGTCCCCGAAGCAGATGTTCTCAAACTGCCTCCGCATAAAGTCCAGCAGCTCTGCGTCCGTCAGCTCGTCCTGAGATTCATTTTTATACATGTAAAATAGTTCCTGCAGCTGGCCGAGTACCTCCACATACTGGTCCTGATGGATGTAAGCCGAATCGCAGAAAGCCTCAATCACAGCGGGCAGAATACTCTCCCCGAACTCGACTCTCCTGCTCTCCTTCAGAGAATCCTCCCGGCAGGCCATCAGCTCCCGGGCGTCCTTTTCGGTCAATACGAGGCCGTATTGCCCCGTCTTTTCATTGCATCTCAGAATCCTCTGTAAATCCGCCTTCCGCTGCTCCGCCAAAAGCAGTTCAAACATATTCTCCATACCGTTCTCCCTTAAACAATCCGCTGAAGGCAGCCGTGCGCCGCCCCGTTTGCCAGTTCCGCCGCAATCCCGGGAATATAGCAGTCCAGGTAAGCCGCCAACGCCTCGTCTCCCGGAAAATACCGGGCGGCAAGGCGCCGCGACAGCCCCCGCAGTCTCTCCGCCAAACGATCCCCGGAGACAGCTCCCACCGCTGCGGCCAGCATTTCATACTTGTCCGGCTCCAGCGCTGTCTCCTCCGGCGAGATTCCCAGCAGCAGATGGACCAGGATCTTTCGCAGCACAATCTCACCGAGATTGACCGGCAGGTCCCGCCAGCCCTGTCCCCGGGCCGTCAACACTGCTCCGACGTAGTCCGGGGACAGACTCCCCAGAAAACGCTGCTCCGCCCAGATACAGGCCAGATAGCGGTCCACCCGGTCGATCCCCGGCCGTTTCCCAAGATCCCCGGGAACCGGATAGTCCAGCCCTGTAAAATCCTGCTGCGGATTAAAACGCGGGTCGTACCATTTGAAAAATCCCGGGATGTTCCGCGTCACTGTTTTGCGGTAAACACTGCACCCATATCCGTTAAAGGATACGATACACTTGTTGTAAAGCTTCCGGGCCTCCTCCGTCCTGCGGATCACGAGGCGGTATCCCAGGTCGTAGGCCTCCCGCGCCGTCAGCATTTCACCGCCCGACAATTCCCGGTTCTGTCCCGGCCCGCTTCCGGTCTCCTGCGTCTCGCCGATGCAGTAGAGCACCGCTTCCATCAGCTGCTGCGCCGTCTCCCAGGGCACGGAGGTGCTCGCCTTACTGGTATAGCGCTCCGTCAACTCCTGTACCAAAGGAAGCAGGTCCGCCGCCTCATATCCCATATACGCCATATCCCCATCTCCTTTCCGTGAATTTAGAGTTTACTACAGAAATTTTCACATTTAAAGTCTGGAAATCCGGGAAAATAAGGCTTATAATAGATGCAGGGAGAGATGACGGCATCTCTCCCTGTTGCGTTCCTCTTACAAACGGTTCATTTTCCTTCAAACATCATCCCCTGAAATACGGTGGATTCATAAACGGGACGATCAGCTCCACCGGCTCCCCCTCCGCATCCAGCGCCCAGTAGCCGCTGTAGATTCCGTCGCCCATTCCGCTGGCAAACATGGCGATGCGGTGCCCGCTCTCCGGCAATTTCCAGACCACAAAATCTCCGCCCTCCCTCTGGACCTGGGGATGCGCTTCGTAGCTGCGGCGGAACTCCTGGGCAAAATAATCGTCGTACCGGTTCTTGCCGGGGTTCTCACCGGACCATTTTTCAAGGAAACGTGCGTATTCATCCGCCACCGCGGCGTCGCAGAAGCAGGCCATCCCGGCATCCACTCCGAAAAAGCTGAAAACACCCGGCTGATTCAGCTGTTCCACGGTGTATCCCCTGGGCATGGCCAGCTCATACCCTTTGACGGGCCGGCTGCTGATCTTTAATTTTGCCGCTGCAACCCGCAGTCCCACGATGGGCGAGCGGCAGATACTCAGCTCCACCGGGTAAGCGCCCGCTGGTATGGTCCGGTTTAGGAAGGTAGAATATTTCCGGTCGCCCAGATATACCAGCGGGTCCGCCAGCACGATTTCACCGCTGGGGAAGTCCGCCTCGCCGATCACAAACGGCTCCAGAAGATCATCCTTCTCAAATAATCCCCGGAAAAATTCCGCGGGATAACTGGTCTGGTTCAAAAATTTCAGATTCTTCTCAAACGCGGCCTGGCCCGGATGCTTCACCGGCTCCCGTATCTCCTTTCCGGTCCTGGTGTCCACGAAATATTTCCCGCTCTGATCCGATTTGAATTCCAGGTCCGCGCCCACCGGCAGATAGAGCACGTTCAGCACCGCGGGTTCAACGTTGGCCAGGGTGTTGAAGTCCACCACCGCCAGATTTTCCGCCTGATCCAGGTATTCCTGGGTATCCGAAGCCCCGAAGGCGACCCACCCGTTTCCGATCCCGTTGTCCTCCCGGAACAACCATCTCAGCGCAGTTCTCCGCTCCAACACGGACTTGCTCACAATGCAGGCCCCCGCGCCGGAGATGTACTGTCTGAACTCCTGCTGCGGTTTTGGGGGCTGTTTCTTTTTGGGGACTAATCGATCGAACATTCCCATGGTAATTCCTCCTCAAGTGTGTTTGGCTCCGCCGCCATATCTGTATGGTACCAAAAAATTCCTGCAAATACAATGTCCGCCAGGCAGAACACCGCTTGAATCCGCGGCATTTATGCGATAAGATGATAGATATTGTACATTGGAGGAAACGGCTATGATTTTATCGGATCAAACGATCATGAAGCTGCTGGCGGACAAGACCCTGGTGATCTCCCCCCTTGAGGAACGGCAGATCCAGCCTGCCAGCGTGGATATCCGCCTGGGAAGCACCTTCAGCATCGTGGAGGACCTGTCCACCGGCGTGATTTCCCTGGAAACCGCGGCCAGCTATAAAACCATCCGGACCGACACCTATATTCTCCTGCCCGGCCAGTTCGTGCTGGCCACCACCATGGAGTATTTTGAACTGCCGGACAACCTGACGGCGTTTGTGGAGGGGAGAAGCTCTCTGGGACGGCTGGGTCTGTTTATCCAGAACGCCGGTTGGGTGGACCCGGGATTCAAAGGCGAGATCACCCTGGAGCTGTTCAACGCCAACCGCTGCGCCATCGAATTAAAGGCCGGGCGGCGGGTGGGACAGCTGGTGTTCGCTGAGATGGACGCCATGGCCTTGAACCCTTATAATGGGAAATACCAGGGGCAGCGGGGCGCCACCGGATCACGGGTTTACCTGGACGGCGAGCTGTAAAACGCCTCTCACAAGACGAGACCGGCCCCAGCGGACCGGTCTCGTTTGATTCGTCTTATAATTCCATCAGGTTCTGATCTCCTCCACGTACCGGAGTCCTTCCATTTTTCGGATATCCTCCAGAATCCGTGCATGCTTCTGCCGTTTTCCCAGATCCAGCTCGATCATCACGCAGGTGTCCTTCTTGTACCATTTGTTCTCGGAACGCCTGACCAGATTTACAATCCGGATATTCTGATCGTAAAAATACTGAATCAGCAACAGCATAAATTCCTCTTTGACTCCCTCGACGTAAATCTTCATGATGCGGGATGTCCCCATCACCATACGGTCAATTATCTTGCAGGTCATGGACGACATGAAAATCACCCCGACGCCGCCGAACGCGCCAAAGTAAAATCCGGCGCCAATCGAGATTCCTAACGCCGCCGTCACCCAAAGCGCCGCAGCGGTGGTGAGCCCCCGGACCTGATTGGTGCCGGTCACAATGATGGTGCCCGCGCCGAGGAAACCGATTCCGCTGATGACCTGGGCCGCCATTCTGGCCAAATCGCCGCTGCCCCCAAAGTTCCTGGATATGTATTCGTTGGTGATCATGGCAAGGGTCGCCCCGACGCAGACCAGGGAAAAGGTCTTAAGTCCCGCAGGCCGCCCCTTCATCTCCCGCTCCAATCCGATCAGCCCGCCGCAGATCGAGGCCACGATCATCCGAAACAGCGCCACCACTTCAAAGCGCGTGTCCGAAAACTCCTTCAAATCATACAAAACATCCCCTAAAAATTCTACCATTTGTCCGCCCTCCTGACATCATTGTCTCCGGGTCCGAAGCAACTTAACTTCCTTACCGGATACTGATATAAATATACCATAGGTTCGCTGTTGAAACCAGCTTTGTTTTTGTTCATTTCGACATTATCCTGCACTTTTCGACCGATGGCATATGCCACAATTCCTTGATAAGCCCACCCCCATTTGGTATAATTAAGGAAACGTAATACTTATCATCAGCCTAGCGGCTGGTGACAAAGTATAATTAAAAAACGTATCTCTGATCGACAGCCTTCAGCTGCCGGCAATGCGTAATAACGACACAACGATGAAAGGCAATCCCCCATGAACACATTCAAGACAGCGTCCCTCTCCCGAAAGCTGTTCTCCAGCTTCATTATAAGCTTTATGCTTCCCATGATCCTGGTCAGCTGCCTGGTCTCCTACCTGTTCAGCAGCCGTCAGTACCGCGAGATCAACAATCAGGCGGTCAATAACATGAAGCTGATCTCCGCCTATATCACCAAGTACATCAACGATATCGACAATATCACCAAAGCCCCCTACTACCACTCCTACTTTCAGTCCAGGTCCTCCATGGACGACCTGACTCCTTATGAGCAGAACCAGGTCAGCAAGGAAATCGGCCAGCTGCTTCAGCTGACCACCTATTCCCGGGAGGATTTCGGGGACCTGGTGGTCATGTCCGACGAGAAGGTTCTGTACTTCAATTCCACGGACTGGTACCAGTACCTGCCCACCGTCAATCCCTTAACCTCCCGCCAGTGGTACCTGGAAGCCATGGAGCAGCAGGGCCGGATCGCCATCGTGCCCCAGGACGAGCAGGATCCGTCCCAGGAATTCATCGACACCGGCAGCTTTTACATTTCCCGAAAGCTGAACAATATCTTTTCCCCGGAACAGGACAATATCATCATGGTCAACCTGAAAACCGACGCCCTGGAGAATCTGTTTTCCAGTCTCACCAGCGCCTCGCCCCTGATGATTCTCTTCACCAACGACGACGGCCAGCTGATTTACTCCAACACCCGGGTGGATCAGGCTCTGGTGGATTCCCTGTCCGGACATACGCTTTCCTTCGGGCACAACACCTGGAGCAACTACTCCCAGCGGCTGGACAACTATCCCCTGACCGTACACGTGCTGTTGTCCAACACCTATATCAAAGATCAGATCACCCGGTTTATGCTGGCAACGCTGCTGTGCTATGTAACCGGAGTCTGCATTGCCTACATCCTGTTCCGCAAGGGAAACCGTTGGATCAAAGCCCCCACCTACCACATTAAATCCACCTTAAAAGAGCTGGAGGAGGGAAATCTCACCTCCCGCTGCCAGCCTCTGCCGGTCCGGGAGTTCAATGAAATCGGCGCCTCCATCAACACCATGGCCCACCAGCTCCAGGAAAAAATCAAAAATGAATATGAGCTGTCCATTGCCCAGAAAAACCTACAGCTTCAGGCCCTGCAGTCCCAGATCCAGCCCCATTTTATCATCAACACCATCTATAGCTTTATCACCTTAAACCAGATCGGGGAGCAGGAAACCTTAAACGACGCGTTTTACTCCTTTGCCCATCTGCTGCGGTACGTGTTAAGCAAGGACAACAGCACCACCATCGGAAAGGAGCTGGATTTCCTGGAGGACTACTGCTCCCTCTGCCTGCTGCGGTTCGGCAACCGCCTCTCCTACGAAATCCGCTGCGACGACAGCCTGCGCCCCCTCTGCATTCCCAAGCTCCTGTTGCAGCCCCTGGTGGAAAATGCAGTCATACACGGCATCGAACCCAGTGAAACGCCCTGTTCCCTGTGCATTGACATCCATCGGAACCAGGGCACCCTATATATCATCATTGAAGACAATGGGGTGGGATTTACACCGGAACAGCTGAATTCGCCGGATTCCATCGGAATTAAAAATGTGGAAACCCGGATTCACATTTGGAATTCCGACGTCCGCCTGTATATCTACCGGGTGGCGGACACCACTATTCAGGCCCTGGTAATCTCGGACCAAACCCCGGCGGACCAGTCTTAAACACTTAACAGGCGGTGATTGCTTATGAACATATTAGTTGTAGACGACGAACCTTTAATCCACATTTCCATCGAAAAGCTGATCCACACCTGCTCCGGTGAGGAGACGGTTTTTCATGCATACAACGGCCATCAGATGCTGGACGCCCTCGGGGAACGCGAATTCGCCCTGGCCTTTGTGGACATTAAAATGCCCGGCCCATCGGGTCTGGAAGCCATCCGGCAGGCCAGGGAAATCGCGCCCTTCACACGCTATTACATCATGACCGGATTCGATGAATTCGAGTACGCCAAACAGGCGATCAAGCTCAAGGTCGACGATTACCTGATGAAACCCCTGGACTTAAAGACCATCCGTGAAACGGTGGAAGCCGCCCGAAGCCAGGTCCTTTTGAACCTGGAGCACAAAAAGAACGTGTTCCGCAACTGGCTGGAGAGCACCCTGAACCGGAGGGAGAGCTATTTCAACGAATTCGCAGGCCATTACTGCGGTCTGATGATGGTCAATGTGGATGCCGGCGGCATTTCCCCGGAACAGATCCAGGCCCCGTTTCAGTCCTACGGCGGCCACCTGGTGAGCGTGTTCACCGAGCATGGTCTGATGCTCCTGTGCTTTTCAGAGAAATCCGACTATCTGCTGGAAATGTACCGCAGCCTCTCCGCCTTCCCCTACCCGAAGGGTCTCACCTGCTTCGCCGCCTCCATCACCAGTGATCCCGGCGAGTTGAAAGCCTCCCTGACCTCCCTGACGGACCGTTCCTGCCTGCGGGTGCTTCTGGGCCTTGGAAGCTTTTACTACCTGACCCCGCTCATGGACGTAAGCCCGGTCAAGCTGGATTTCTGCCGGACCTGCCTGGAATGGCGGGCCGCATTTACCGCCAGAGACTACACCGCATTTTCCAGCTGTTCGGAGCTGATCGTAAACCAGTTTTACCGGCATGAAGAGCTGCAAAAGCACCAGGAAAACCTGTGCGCCTTCCTTTCCCTGACCCTGGACCGCCCCGTAGAAATCCCCCCGGATGCAGCCGCATTAAAAGAACAGCTGGCCCAGGCCGCCAGGGAATTCGTGAGCGGCTCTGACCAGGACTCCAAAGCCCAGTCCATCATCCGCTTCATCCAGGAACACTACGCGGAAAACCTCTCCACCGCAGAGCTATCCGAACGCTTCGGCCTCTCCGCCAACCACATCACCAACCTATTAAAGAGCACCCTGGGAATCCGCTACAATGATTACGTCACCCAGCTACGCCTCAGCCGCGCCAAAGAACTCCTCCTCTCCACCCGCCTGTCCGTCAAGGAAATCACCACCGCCTGTGGATATTACAGCCAAAGCCACTTTACCAAACTCTTCCTCGAACACGAGGGCTGCACCCCCGCAGAATACCGAAAAGACATCGGCGGCAAACCGCCAAAATAATCACCCCTCCCGCAAAACTACAGGGGTTCACCAAATCCCCTCCCCCTATGCATCAAAAAACGCCTCCGCCCGTCATTATACTTTCATACCTCAGTACACTAACGGCCAAAGACGTTTTTATTTTCCCCCGCCCTCCCACTCCCTGAAACGCCAGCGTGCGCGTCACAGACGTCAGGGAGTGAGCGGCAGGGGGGCGGGGATGGAGGCGACTGTGGAGCGGTTTAGAGGGACTTAGGTCCCAGGGACCGGAAAAGGCGGGATTGCGCAGGGCTCTCAAAGCCCGGAGCAAAGCGGCACCAAATCCCCTCCCCCTATGCATCAAAAAACGCCTCCGCCCGTCATTATACT
>QFCH01001086.1_pt1 | contig 19506 bp, 13 predicted proteins | sample 5346071 | NCBI WGS metagenome assembly QFCH01 (sample SAMN09062255, study PRJNA434731) | Human gut metagenome, whole genome shotgun sequencing project. | isolation source: stool timepoint B chromium assembly | host: Homo sapiens | collected 2015
GGCATAGTGACAACCACATCCGTCTCCTGATGCGCACCATTTGTATCCAGAAAGGCTCTGGAAATATTCACAATTTCCTTTCCTCTCCACTGCATCACAAGGCGGGGACTTTCAGTAACAACGGCCACACATACGGCCTCAAGATTTTCTTCATTGGCATAGGCTAAAAACTGATCCACATCTCCTGGATCAATAACAACAGCCATACGTTCCTGAGACTCGGAGATGGCCAGTTCTGTTCCATCCAGACCGGCATATTTTTTAGGAACTTTATCAAGGTCAATGTTCAGTCCGTCTGCCAGCTCACCAATAGCTACAGATACACCGCCGGCACCAAAGTCATTACACTTTTTGATCAGGCGGCTGACGTTTTCATTTCTGAATAAGCGCTGAAGTTTACGTTCTGTAGGTGCATTACCTTTTTGTACTTCTGCACCGCAGGTATCGATAGATTTTACGTTATGCGCCTTGGAGGATCCTGTAGCGCCGCCGCAGCCATCACGGCCTGTGCGTCCGCCCAGAAGAATAATAATATCCCCCGGATCACTGGTTTCACGGATCACATTACGTCTTGGGGCAGCGCCCATCACAGCACCGATTTCCATACGTTTTGCCACATAATTGGGATGATAAATTTCATTGACAAGCCCTGTAGCCAGACCGATCTGATTGCCGTAGGAGCTATAGCCTTTGGCAGCTCCGGTTACAATCTTTCTCTGAGGCAACTTGCCCTTAAGCGTATCTTTCAGAGAAACCGTAGGATCGGCAGCTCCGGTCACACGCATCGCCTGATAAACGTAGGAACGTCCCGACAGCGGGTCACGGATGGCACCGCCAAGACAGGTTGCCGCACCACCGAAAGGCTCAATCTCTGTCGGATGATTATGGGTTTCATTTTTAAAGCTGATCAGCCATTCCTCGGCAACACCGTCGATTTCAACAGGTACCACAATACTGCAGGCATTAATTTCATCGGACTGTTCCATATCCTCCAGCTTGCCGTCGGCTTTCAGCTTACGCATAGCCATAAGCGCAATATCCATCAGGCAGACGTACTTATCATCCCGTCCGGCAAAAATTTCCTCGTGGTGTGCTTTGTACATATGATAGGTATCCTCAGCCAGCTGTTTGTAATCACTGTCTGCGAATCTGATATTTTTAAGCTCAGTCTGGAAAGTCGTATGACGACAGTGATCTGACCAATAGGTATCCAGTACCCGGATCTCTGTCATAGAAGGATCCCGCTTTTCCTCTCCCGCAAAATAATTCTGAATGTGAATAAAATCCTTAAAGGTCATGGCCAGATTTAAAGATGTATATAATTCTTTTAATGATGCTTCATCCATGGATATAAAACCGTCAAACACAAGAACATCCGCAGGCTCATCATAAACGGTTACCAGCGTTTCAGGTTTTGGATCATTATTTTCTCTGGAATCCACAGGGTTAATACAAAAAGCCTTGATTTTATTCAGCTCATCTTCACTGACACTGCCCTCAATGACATAGGTTGTCGCAGATTTAATCACAGGTTCTTCGTTTTCATTTAAAAGCTTTACACACTGCTGAGCAGAATCGGCTCTCTGATCAAACTGTCCCGGCAGGGCTTCCACAGAAAAGACATAAGCCTCGTGATCCGCAGGCAGTTCCTCCTCATAGAGCAAATCCACAGGCGGCTCAGAAAAAATAGTCACCTTGGCTGTTTCATAGGTTTCATCGGAAATATTCTCTATATCATAGCGGATCAAAACACGTACGCCAAAAACACCTGAAATTCCAAGATAGCTGTGAATATTTTCCAGAAGTTCCTGGGCAGCAACGGCATAGTCGGGCTTCTTTTCTACATAGATTCTTTTTACCTGGCTCATACGATAACCTCCATTATTCCTTAGTTCTTTATTTTCGTTCCACACAGAGGGCATAAAAACAACCCACATTTACCTGTATAGTATATCATCATATGGTTTATAATTGAAATTAATATATTTAATCATAATAATTAGATGCATTAATATATAATTCCCCTTTACGATAAGCACAACTTGTGCTATTATTTAGTATAACTTATAAATATATAAGAGGTGCTCATTTATGGATATTAATTATGAACTATACAAGGTTTTTTATTATGTAGCAAAAACACTGAGTTTTTCAGAGGCATCCAAGCAGCTGTACATATCTCAGTCAGCGGTCAGTCAGTCCGTGAAATCCCTGGAAACCAAACTGAATCAGCACCTTTTTATCCGCAGCACAAAAAAAGTCAAGCTGACACCGGAAGGAGAGGTGCTTTTCAAGCACGTTGAACCGGCCATCAATCTGATTATCCGGGGAGAAAATCAAATTTTAGATGCCAATACCTTAAACGGCGGCCAGCTGCGCATCGGTGCCAGCGATACAATCTGCAGATATTATCTTGTGCCCTACCTGAGGGAATTTCATGCCCATTTTCCCAATGTCCACATCAAAGTTACCAATCAGACATCGGCCCGCTGTGTGGATCTTCTGGAAAATGGTCAGGTAGACCTGATTGTTACCAATTTTCCCAACCCCCGCATGAATTCTGTTGCCAATGTACGTCAGGTCAAGGAATTTAAAGACATATTTATTGCCAGCAATCAGCATTTTTCCTATTTAAAGAACAAAGCGCTGCGGCTGGAAGAACTCCTGGGCTATCCCCTGCTGATGCTGGATAAAAACAGCATGACCAGCGAGTTTCTTCACAGTCTGTTTCAGCAAAAGCAGCTGGATCTTGTCCCGGAAATCGAGCTTTCCAGTAATGATCTGCTCATCGATCTGGCTCGGATTGGTCTGGGCATTGCCTTTGTCCCGGATTTTTGTCTGCCGGAGAATGATCCGGACCTGTTTCAGATCCATACAACCGAAATTCTGCCATCCAGACATCTGGTTGTTGGTTACAACGATCATGTACCGATTTCGGAGGCGGCCCGGTATTTTATTGAAAGCCTCTAGCTTTTATAAATCTCTGACTTTCTATAAACATTGAATTTTTATAAACCTCTGATTTCAGCCCTTGACCGCACCGATGGTGATTCCTTTGACAAAATATTTCTGGAAAAACGGATAAATAACCAGTACGGGAAGTGCCCCCACAACCGCAACGGCCATCTTTATTCCCGTTGCGGGGATAGTGGCGGATAATTCATTGGACATGGAGCTGCCTGCATTGCTCAGCAAAAACTGAACATCCTGCAGCATCCGGTTCAGCAGCACCTGTATACTGTAAAATTTATCCTGGCTGATGTAATACAAACCGTTGGTCCAGTCATTCCAGTACTGCAGTCCCACCATCAGTGTCAATGTGGCAATAATGGGCAATGACATGGGCAGTACAAGCTTCGATAAAATTCGCCATTCACTGGCGCCGTCAATCTTTGCCGCTTCGATCACAGCCTCCGGAATATTCGCCGAAAAATTGGTTCGCATCATGATGACATAAAAAGCCCCCAACATTAAATTGGGAATAATCAGCGCTGCATATGTATTTTTTATATGAAAATACTGAGTCCACATAATATATGAAGGTACGATACCGCCATTAAACAGCATTGTGAAAAATACAATAAAAGAAAATAAATTTCTGTGAGGTAAATCTCTTCTTGACAAAGGGTAAGCCAAAAGGGTTGTTAATGTGAGATTTAACAGTGTTCCAATCACTGTAACACATATGGTAATGATATACCCCCGTCCAATGGCATCAGACTTTGTAAATAAATATGTATATGAATCCAGACTCAGCACTTTGGGAATAAAGGAATAGCCTTCACGAATCAATGTCTGTTCGTCTGTCAATGAAGATGAAATCAGCAGTATAAACGGCAAAATACAAAACAAACACAGAAAAATCATAATCCCATGGGCTGCGACCTGAAATTTTTTATTATTCTGTACCACAACAATCACCTCTTTCTTCAGAACAATGCGTCTTCTTTACTTATTTTAGAAACAACAATATTAGCCGTCAGTACAAGAATAAAGCCTACAACCGACTGATAAAATCCGGCCGCTGAAGACATGCCCACATTGTTAAGCTGCATCAGGCCGCGATACACATACGTATCTATGGTATTTGTGGCATTGATCAAAGGACCGGAGTTCATAGGTACCTGGTAAAACAGTCCGAAATCCGAATAAAAAATACGTCCCACACTTAACAGTGTTAATGTAATAATCGTGGATTTAAGACCAGGCAAAGTGACATGAACAAACTGGTTCCAACGATTGGCACCGTCAATAGCCGCAGCCTCATAATAGGTTCGATCGATTCCCACCAACGTTGCATAATAAATGATTGTATTATAACCAAAACCTTTCCATATATGAACTAAAACAAGAATAAACGGCCAGTACTGCGGCGAAGAATACCAACTCACAGAATCTCTTCCTAAAGGTTCAAGAATAGAATTATTAATAAACCCTGTATCCGTGGACAAAAGTGCATTCACCAGATAACTGACCACGATAATCGAAATTAAATACGGAATCAGAATAATGGTTTGATAAAACTTCTTAGAAAGTTTTGCGGTAATTTCATTAAGCACAACCGCAACTGCAATCGCAATCACCGGTGTCAGAAGAATAAAGACCACATTGTAACAAATAGTATTTCTTGTAATAATCCATGCATCTTTTGTGGCAAACAAATATTCAAAGTTGCTAAAACCGACCCATGGGCTTGCCAGAATACCCAGGCGATAGTTGACCTGTTTAAATGCAATGATAATTCCGGCCATTGGAATATAGTTATTAATAAAAAGATAGGCCAGACCAGGCAGCATCATCAAATACAGGGGCATATAGCGTTTATGTCTGATCCATATGCCTCTTTTTTTATGCTTTAATACCGAAATATTATCCTCCATACATTCCCCTGCTTTCCTTATATCTTTATCCAAAAACAGCTGCCGCATTGGTGATTTTCACACAGGCGGCAGCTTAAGTTTTACCGGATACTTATTTCTGGGCAGCCAGCCATTCATCCAGCTGTTTCTGCTTTTCTGCAATAATATCATCGATTCCGGCTGCCTTTAAGGCTGCATTAAATTCATCGATGGCTGTGGCCGGATCCAGAGAACCACCTTTAATAGCTGCATCATACTGTTGTGTCACATTGGTGCAGGCCGTCACCTGATTTAATACTGCAGCGTTATCAAAAGTAAAACCTTTGGCCGGTGACAGATTCATGCCTGCATTAAACGCACCCAATTCTTCCCATACCGTCGGTTTATCTGTTTCCCATACATAGCTGATCTGTTCATTCGGCCAGCCCCAGGCCAGACGGGAATAACCCACATTGGTTGAACCCACACCTTCCGGATAACCGATAATGCCCTGTGCCTTATCTTTAAATTCATAATGGATACCTTCGATTCCGTTGATCACCAGATTCGAAATCTCAGGATCTGTATACATTAAATTTAAAAATGCCATAGCTCTTTCAGGGTCCTGACTGCTGTTGGAAAGACACCAGGGGGTACCGCTTGTTGTGGTTGTTGTGATTGTATCAGAATAAGTCCATGTCACCATTTCATAGCCGGTAGAAATGCTCTGTTCCTCATCAAAACCAGGTTTCACCTGAGTAAAGCCGCCAAAGGCCTTGCCTGAATGAATAAGACTTGTTCTTGATTCAGTATTTGAAGAAGCATCCGGCATAACAAGGCTCTCCTGAGCCCACTGGTAAATCCGTTCTGCCCATTCACGGTACATATCTGTTTCGTACAGATTGACAACTGTGGTAGACTGAGGATCAACCGACAGATCAAGCACACCAAAGCTGGCACCGTACTGTTCGCCCAAAGTATCATAGTACTGATAGTTCCACATACTCTGTCCATCAGGCACTACAGGATACATATCCGGATAAGCCGCCTTAACCTTGACCAGCATATCATGGAGATCATCAAAATCCTTAATATCTTCTATAGATATCCCCAGCTCATCCACAATATCTTTTCTCATATTAAAGCCCAGCTGGTAGCCTTTATCACAGTTTGTCGGCAGTGCATAAATTTCATCGCCAACACTCATGGCTTTCCAGTCTGCCTCAGGAATTGCGGCCAGCGTTTCCTGACCACAGGTATTTAAAAGTTCTGTCAGCGGCATAATCTGTCCGCTGTTAGCCAGTGTTACGACGTTACTTGTCATCGCATTAAATAAATCCAGATCTTCCTGGGCGGATAAAGCAAGGTTTAACTGTGTGGCATAAGTACCAAAACCGATACGGGTAATTTCCACTTCTGCATTAATTTTTTCTCTTGTGATTTCACTGATGGCTTCCGATACCGCCTTACACTGCTCTGTGTCCGCATCTCCAAACATCATAATTTTAATTGTGTAAGGTTCTTCATCAGAAAAATCACTGACGCTGCTGCCACTGGCACTTCCTTCATCTGTACCTCCGGAAGAATTAACCTCTGACACACTGTCTGTTGATGTATTGCCAGTGTCTCCGTTTTTGTTATCACTGTTTTCACCGGAACCGCAGCCGGCCAACATCGATACGCACATTCCCATAGATAACATCATTGCTAAGGATCTTTTCATAATTATCTGCTCCTTTTGTTTTTTGATAGTCATATTGTATATCTTTATTCGATATAAAGTCTGTAATCCCCACGACTTGCACAAGTACTTTTAAGACTTTTTCCCATTGATCTTCTCTGAGTCTGCAAAGCATTGTCCTTCTTCAGACTTTTATTTTACTTTTTCAGATCTTTCAGCAGGAAACAGCTTCCGCAAATAGCGGAAGCTGTCCATCATGTATGATTCAATTTTTATTTTTCTCCTTTATTTTTTTCGCTCATCTGTCGGGGATACACCGATCACTTTTTTATAAATCCGTGAAAAATACGAAAAATTACTGTAACCGACTTTAGATGCCACAAAGCTGATGGGAAGTACGGTTGTTCTCAACAAATTCTGGGCCATCCGCATTTTTTGCTCTATAATATATTCCTTCAAAGATATTCCCCGATTCTTTTTAAACAGCCGCCCCATATAATCCACATTCAGATGCACATAATCTGCGATTTCGTCTCTGTGAATGGCTGTCCCAATGTGCTCTGCAATATATTTTTCAATTTGTTCCAGTTGGCTCTGCTGTTCATATTCATCGTAAACCTGAGTTTTAAAATACGTCATCGTATAAACAATATAGGACTTCATCGCATCCAGCGATTTTTCAGCATCCTTATAGCGCCGAATCGTCTCATCACTTTGGGTAAACAGCTGAATATCCATCTCCTTTTGCTCAAACACAAAATAAATCATCTTATTAAATTCCATATGAAAACGCAGCAAATGATCCGCATTCAGTAAATCCTGGGCCGCCATTTCATCCAGCATATGATACAGCTCTGTGGCTGCCGTATCATATAAATCATCTAAAATATATTTTTTACACCGTTTCATCAAAAAGATCAGCTGCTTCTGATTCAACTCTTTCTCAGCCAGAACGGGCATACTTAAATCATATACCCCGCATTTTGCCGAAACATTTTGCCTGACCTCATCAGACAGAGATTTTAATTTTCCCGGCATATCCAAAAATTCTGCCTGTTCCCATGTATAGGCTGCGGTTTCACATTTTAAATACTTTAATAAGGTTTGAATCACGGCATCCATCTGACGTAAAAGCCCGGGATAATCAATGAGATATCCGTTTTTCTCATAAATTACAATTCCCCACTGAGCCCAATCCAGATCAACCACAATCACATTTTGTCCAAAAGGCGCAAATATTTCTTCAATAATATTCTGAAAAGTAAATTTTATCAGAGACGGTTCCCACTGATCCACCATACTTTTCTGCCGCAGTAAAGACAAAATCACCGGATATCCTCTGTAACTGAGCCCCGGTACATTTTCCACTCTGTAAAACGCCACATACTGAGCCTGGTCTATGCTGCCCTTTAGCCAGTCCTCCAGTATCCGTTCACACAAGATCCGGCTTTTACTTTGCATATACATTCCGTATGTATAGGTCATGGCTTTTTTGTTTTTTTCTCTGACTTTGGCAATGGCCCGTTCCACGACCGCTCTGATCTCATCATAAGGTGCCGGAGACACAATATAATCCATACTGCCAAGAGACAGTGCCTCTTTAGCATACTCAAATTCCGCATGTGCCGTTAAAAAAATACATTCGGTCTCATATCCCTGATTTCTCACCCAACGCAGCAAAGAAATGCCGTTTTCAACAGGCATTTCTATGTCACAAAGCATCACATCTATATGATTCTGAGAAAATACGGCTTTTGCTTCAAATGCATTAAAGGCCTTAAAAATCTTCTCCACACCAATGGCTTTCCAGTCAATCCCCCGTATAATTCCGTTAACAACGCTTGTCTGGTCATCAATGACTATGATATTCATTATGCCAATCCTCTTTTCTGTCCAGTTGTATTAAAATCTCCACGTCTGCCCCATGATTGTTGGAAAAGATGAAGCCTACCTTTTCTTTTCCGTAATAAAGAATAAAACGCTGTATCACATTATGTATTCCTATATGGCCGCTGTCCCCGTTATTTTTGCCTAAATTATATTCTTCCAGCTGTTCTTCAGAAAATCCCTGTCCATTATCATGAATCTTAATATTAAAAAGCCGCCCCTGGCTGCTTGGCAGCTCGGATATGGACAGATCTATTTGAAGCTGCTCTGTCTGTCCCGAAAAATATTTAACAGAGTTTTCCACAAAGGATAAAATAGATACCCCGGGAATCTTCCAGGATAAATCTTTGGCATCAACCTTTATATGACATACCGGCGGATAGCGCATACAAATCTCCTGCAGATTTATATAATTTTGCACATACTGCAGTTCTTCACTGACAGTGACCAGACCGGAATCTTCCCGCATCATATACCTTAAATGCCGTGATAGATAAATAATCATTTTTTGAATATTCGCATAATTTTCTTCCTCAGCCATGCCATAAATATTTTTCAGACAGTTGAGAAAAAAATGAGGACGAACCTGAATCTGATAATACTGCAGCTTAATATTCTGCAGATCCAGCTGATTTTCATAGGCACTGATTTTCAAATGACGAATCTCCTGAAGCATATGATTGAATGTGGAATTTACTTTTCTGAATTCTATTTCCGGATAAGCCGTATCCGGTGTCATATATGATTCCAGTTCCCCGTCTGTGCGTTTCCATATTTTTTCCATCGTCATCATCATCCGGTCCACCGGTTGGAAAAATGTACGTTTTAGTAAAAAATAACCAACTAAAATCAAGATCATGGTCATCATGGAACCTGCAAAAAGAAGATACTGGCTGTGATTAAGATTTTCCTGAAAGCCCTGGTACAAATACAAATAAGCGGCCGAAAAATCTCCGCCCTGGATATCCGATTCCAGAATCATATAACGATGCTCAGTTCCTGAAAAATAATACTCATCCCTGCCTTTAAATTCAATGTCATTATCCCGGATGACGGAATCTTCATTTAATGGCTGACCCTGATCCAGAAAAATCACCTTTGCGTCTGTCTTCTCATTATCAAACGTATCCTTTGGATCCGTATTTTGAGGCAGGTCAAAAGCATCCGGATTCATCAGGCACACACAATAGGCACTGCCATAGCTTAAACACATATAAATATAATTTTTTTCCTGAATCACACAGGGCTGCCACACCTTTGTCGTCACCTTTTTTCCGGAATTCAGAGCATTTTTAAATTCCTCCATCATTGCGCTTTTTATCTCATACCCCTGTATGTCATCACTGTATGCGCCTCTGTATATACCATTGGGGAGGCTGAAAATAAGAAATGCACAAATACTTTTTTCTGAATTCATGATATCCTGATACTTCTGTAAAATATTATACGCGTGAAGATGCACATTAATCGAATTCGCATCCTTAAAAGCCAGTTGTCTGAAATCACTGTTGTTGGCAACAATATTAACAATATGGACTTTTGTACGTTCCAGAGACTGTTCCACCTTAGAACAGTATAAATGAAGTGCCGAAGCATTAGCTGCAGCCAGATTATCATTTGACACATTGATCACATATAAATTATAAAAAATCAGGAAAACAATCACCGGAACAAGCGTCCCTAACAGAATGCCCATTATTCTTCGTTTAATCGAAAAAGTATATTCTTTTTTCATAGCACGGCCCCGCAAATACTCAATATAATTATATAGATTTTCTTATATAATCAATTATTTTTTAATTTAACATAGATTGTATCATATAAATATATTCACCGCAAATAAAAAAGACCACCGGGTTACACATGAAAAATCAGAGGTGTGGTGGGCTTTATGACTATTATTATATAAATTTTATTGTGACGGCTAAGTTTTTTCTTTCTTAAAAAATAAGGAAACACAGCTTATAAATCCACCTTTTCCGGCAGTTTTATAAACCATGTTTCCTTATTCTTAAGCGTTGCGGCCTTTCATTTAAACTGAATAGCCGTCAATTAAATTCTGAATTCATTCCGGTTAGCCTTCATCAGTCCTCGAACAGCTCATCAAATTCTTCGCTGTCTAAAAGTTCATCAAAAGCATCGGCAACAATCTCATATTCTTCATCATCAATGATGTTGTCCAGCTGAATCTCTCCGTCTTCAAATTCCTGGAAACGATACAGGTAAACATCGCCTTCTTCGCTGTCCTCATCTTCATTTAACGGAACAAGGGCAATATACTGATGTTCGCCAGCCGGGAAGATGGATAATACGGCACATTCCAGCTCTGAACCGTCATCCAATGTTAATGTCACTGTTGCTTCTTCTTCATTATCCTGACAGCCGCAGTCGCAGCCTTTGCCATGTGTATTTTCACTCATTATAGATACCTCTCTTTTCAAATCAGTTACTATGTTTACAATAATGACTTTATCAGATATAGTGAAAAAAAGCAATACATTTTGCCAATAAAAATCCAGGCCCCATCCGGTATGTACAGGTCATTTATAACGATCCTTGTCAAGTATCTTTCAAATATTTATAATGGATACAGAATCTACAGATAATGAATAAAGATCAACAGATGAAAGGTGGCTCAATTTATGAAACTGCCCGGTTATTATTCTTCCGGCGAATTTGCCCGAATGGCCAATGTGTCCATACGGACCATTCGTTTTTATGATCAGCAGAATATATTAAAACCTTCATATATACGCCCATCAGGCGCCAGATTTTATACAGATTCGGATTTTGCCCGGCTGCAGCAGATCCTGCTTCTCAAATACCTTGGATTTTCCCTGGATAATATCCGGGATATGACCATCAATGACATGGATTCTCATTTTATGCTTAATTCTCTGAGAATGCAAAAAAAGCTTGTTCAGGATCGGATTGAACAAATGCAGCTTATGGAACAGGCTATTGACCGTACGATAACAGCGCTGGAAAAAGATCATTCCATTGACTGGAGCCGAATGCTGGAGTTGATTCACCTCACAGGGGTAAAAACAAGCTTAAAAACCCAGTATCAAAACGCAGTGAATATTTCCGCCCGCATCGCCCTGCACAAAACTTATTCCACAAACAAGCAGGGCTGGTTTCCATGGATTTATGACAAATGCAGCCTGAAACCAGGTATGAAGGTGCTGGAGCTGGGCTGCGGAAACGGTGCGCTCTGGACAGAAAACAAAAAAAAGCTTCCGGAGGACATATCCATCCTTTTGTCCGATATATCCGAAGGTATGATCAGTGATGCCAGAAGAAACATAGGTCCCGACGACCTGCGCTTTTCCTACCGGATCCTGGATGCGCACCGACTATTCCTGGATCCCGGCTGTTTTGACCGGATCATCGCCAATCATGTTCTTTTTTACTGTGAGGACATCCCGCTTGTATGCAGTCAGGCTGTCCGTCTTTTAAAACCATCCGGGGTTTTTGTATGCAGCACCTACGGTCGGTCTCACATGAAAGAAATCAGTGCGCTTGTCGCTGAATTTGACAAACGGATTGTTTTATCCAACCGCCGGCTTTATGAACAGTTTGGTCTGGAAAACGGTGAAAAGGTGCTTCGCACATATTTTGGTGACGTTCATTGTATCCGGTATGAGGATTCCATTGAAATCGACCGGGCTGAGCCTTTAATTGATTATATCCTTTCATGTCACGGAAATCAGAATCAGTACCTCCTTGAACGTTATAAGGATTTCAGGGCCTTTGTCGAAGAAAAAATCAAGGGCGGCTTCCACATCACCAAGGATGCCGGGCTTTTTATCTGTAAAAAATAGCTAAAATATTTTAACAGTATTTAGCAGTTTAGACAATCTTCGCAAATTTGTCATATGTTTTAAAAAAAAGTCTTGAAGCTTACCATACGTCACCTTTTATAATTAAATTCAGTAACCATAACAAAAATTTCTAATGATTTGATATTTCATTTTTTAATTTTTATAAGGAGCATACGATGAAAGGAATCATTCTTGCAGGCGGTTCCGGAACCCGCCTTTATCCGCTGACCAGAGTTACGTCAAAACAGCTGCTTCCGATTTATGACAAACCCATGATTTACTATCCCCTGTCCGTTTTAATGAATGCAGGGATCAGAGATATTTTAATTATTTCTACACCACAGGATACGCCCCGTTTTAAAGAGCTTCTTGGCAATGGCAGCAGTTTTGGACTGCATCTTTCCTATGCCGTTCAGCCAAGCCCGGACGGGCTGGCTCAGGCCTTTATTATCGGAGAAGACTTTATCGGTAATGATTGTGTCGCCATGATTCTTGGCGATAATATTTTTGCCGGTCACGGTCTGAACAAACGCCTGAAAAAGGCTGTGGAAAATGCACAAAATGGTAACGGTGCCACCATTTTCGGTTATTATGTCGATGACCCGGAACGGTTTGGTATTGTAGAATTCGACAAAGAAGGCCGGGCCATTTCTATCGAAGAAAAGCCACAGCAGCCAAAAAGTAATTATTGTGTTACTGGTCTTTATTTTTATGATCATCTGGTTGTGGACTATGCCAAAAAACTTTCCCCAAGTGCCCGGGGTGAATTGGAAATTACAGATTTAAACCGAATTTATCTGGAAAAAGGACAGCTTAATGTAGAACTTTTAGGTCAGGGTTTTACATGGCTGGACACCGGAACTCATGAAAGCCTTGTAGAGGCCACAAATTTTGTGAAAACCGTTGAATCCCATCAGCACCGAAAAATCGGATGTCTTGAAGAAATTGCCTTCTTAAACGGATGGATTTCCAGAGATGATGTTTTAAAAATCTATGAAGTACTGAAAAAAAATCAATATGGGCAGTACTTGAAAGATGTGCTGGACGGAAAATATCTGGACACATTGCATTAAACGAATAAAAGGAGTTTGGATTATGACTATTATCGTTACCGGCGGTGCCGGCTTTATCGGAAGCAATTTTATTTTTCATATGCTGAACAAATATCCGGATTACCGGATCATCTGTCTGGACTGTCTGACCTACGCAGGCAATCTTTCCACACTGGCACCGATCATGAATCATAAAAATTTCCGTTTTGTCAAAGAAAGTATTACTGACCGCAAGGCCGTGTACAAACTTTTTGAAGAAGAACACCCGGACATGGTCGTCAATTTTGCCGCAGAAAGCCATGTCGACCGTTCTATTGAAAATCCCGAGGTTTTTCTGGACACAAATATTAAAGGAACCGCTGTTTTGATGGATGCCTGTCAAAAATACGGCATTACACGGTATCACCAGGTATCCACGGATGAAGTTTACGGTGATCTTCCTCTGGATCGCCCGGATTTATTTTTCACCGAAGAAACACCGATCCATACAAGCTCACCTTACAGCGCTTCCAAAGCCAGTGCTGATCTGCTTGTGATGGCCTACCACCGCACCTACGGACTTCCTGTGACCATCAGCCGATGCTCCAATAATTACGGCCCCTACCATTTTCCGGAAAAACTGATTCCGTTAATGATTGCTAATGCCTTAAATGACAAGCCTCTGCCGGTTTACGGAAAAGGAGAAAATGTAAGAGACTGGCTGTATGTGGAAGACCACTGTAAGGCCATTGACCTGATTATCCACAAAGGACGTGTAGGTGAAGTCTATAACATTGGCGGCCATAATGAAATGAGAAATATTGATATCGTGAAAATGATCTGTAAGTCTCTTGGTAAACCAGAAAGCCTGATCACCTATGTAACGGATCGTAAAGGGCATGATTTGCGATATGCCATTGATCCTACAAAAATTCATAATGAGCTGGGCTGGCTGCCGGAAACCAAGTTTGAAGACGGTATTCAAAAAACAATCCGCTGGTATCTGGAACACAGAGACTGGTGGGAAACGATTATTTCCGGTGAATACGCACATTATTACGAAAAAATGTACAAAAATCGCTGAGCAGCTTAAAATTTGCACATGAATTTTCCCCGTGGGGGAAGGAACGGAGTATTTTATGAAAGTATTAGTAACCGGCGTTCACGGACAGCTGGGATATGACGTTGTCCGTGAACTTGGACTGCGGCACCATGAGGCCATCGGTGTGGATATTGAAGATATGGATATTACAGACCAGAAAGCGGTCCAGCAGGTGATCCGACAGATCCATCCGGATGCTGTCATTCACTGTGCGGCCTGGACAGCTGTGGATCAGGCCGAAGCCCCTGAAAATCGTGAAAAGGTTCATCAGGTCAATGCGGCGGGGACATCTTACATTGCCCATATCTGTAAAGAAATGAATATTAAAATGATGTATATTTCCACAGATTATGTGTTCAACGGACAGGGCAGCCAGCCATGGCAGCCTGATTGTAAAGATTATCAGCCTTTAAATATTTACGGTCAAACCAAACTGGAAGGCGAACTGGCTGTTTCGGATCTTGTTGCCAAATATTTTATTGTAAGAATCGCCTGGGTTTTTGGAAAAAACGGCAACAATTTTATAAAAACCATGCTCAATATCGGCAAAAACCGAGATACCCTGCGTGTTGTCAATGATCAGATCGGCACACCGACCTATACCTTTGACCTGGCCAGACTTCTTGTAGACATGATTGAAGCCGAAAAATACGGCTGTTATCATGTCACCAATAGCGGCGGATATATCAGCTGGTATGATTTTGCCTGTGAAATTTTCAGGCAGGCCGCTGCCATGGGGCATACGGAATATGATGCCAGCCATTTAAAGGTGGAACCGGTTTCCACCGCCGAGTATGGGGCTTCTATAGCCACACGCCCGTTTAACAGCCGCCTCGATCAGTCAAAGCTGACACAAAATGGTTTTACGCCGCTGCCGTCATGGCAGAATGCACTGAGCCGTTATTTGAAAGAAATTAAATTTTAACACAATGAATGAGGTAGATTATGGGACAGATTAAAGTTGAAAAAAATGTTGGCGGTATTGAGGGACTGTGCCTGATTGAACCCGCCGTCCACGGAGATGCCAGAGGCTATTTTATGGAAACTTACAATCAAAATGATATGACCGAGGCCGGACTGACCATGAATTTTGTTCAGGACAATCAATCCTGCTCCGTTAAAGGGGTTCTTCGGGGACTCCATTTTCAGAAGGAATTTCCCCAGGGAAAGCTTGTGCGTGTCATTAAAGGCCGTGTATTTGATGTGGCCGTGGACTTGAGAAAAGGCAGCACCACCTTTGGAAAATGGTTTGGTGTTGAATTGACCGAAGAAAATAAGAAGCAATTTTATATTCCCCAGGGCTTTGCCCATGGTTTTCTTGTATTAAGCGAGCTGGCCGAGTTCTGCTATAAATGCACAGATTTTTATCACCCTGGTGACGAAGGCGGTCTGGCATGGAATGACCCGGCAATTGGCATTTGCTGGCCCCAGGTCACTGGCACCTACAAAAACAGTGCCAGCGGGGCAGGCTATCACCTGGAAGACGGTACACCACTCAATCTCAGCGAAAAGGATGAACAGTGGGGGACACTTTCTCAACTTTTAAATAAATAAAAAATACCATCAGGCTGCTTGATACCTATGCAGCCTGATGGTATTTTTTGTTAATTATTTTCTGCAGCTTTGATACCTTCTGTTTCAACAATAAACTTTACGCTGCCCTTTACACCATCGGGAAGTTGGGTAAATGTCTGATAATCCTGTCCTGCATCGATCATCGCCTGCAGACGGTCAATCATCACCTGAGCATCTTCTTCCATGGTTGTTTTCAGTTTTTCTATTCCCTGAGCATCAAATTCTTTCATACCATCACTTAATGCCTGTGCACCGTCAGCTAACTGGTCAATACCGTTTCCTAACTGTGCTGCACCGGATACAAGATCATTGGTTCCGCCAAATAATGTATCAATGCCCTGAACCAGTGCGGCAGAACCTTCAGTCAACGCACCATTTTGTCCTGTCAGCGCAGCAAATCCTCCTGTCAGCGTTCCTGTTGCCTCTTTAATCGCCTGAGCGCCGGTATTCAGCTGAGAATTGGAAGCTACAAGCTGATTAGCACCATCCACAAGCGCACCTATACCTGTAGGAAGCTGGCTTGCTGCATCTGTAAGCTGCTGACTGCCCTGAGCCACAGTATCTATACCGGACTTTAATACTTTATTACCTTCTACAATCGATGTAATCCCTTCACTGACAGATGCCGCACCCACATAAAGGCCTTCACTGTTTTCAGGATCCGTCATTTCAGCCATTTGTTCAAGGCCCTGAATCAGCTGGTCCAAAGACTGGCTCTGACCGCTTTCAAGAAACTGATTAAGCTGATCCTTCATCGCCTGTTCATAGGCAAGATTGGTTTTCATGGCTTTAATACAATCCAAAAGCTTCTGCCCATACTGACTTTCCGCCTGATTGACAGCATCCAGCAGACTTTCCGGTATAAGGGACTTCAGACTGTCAATGGTCCCCTGTATCCCATGAACTTCCATCAGGGTATTTAAAACCGCCTGGTCATTGGACATCACTGCATCAATTGTTGTCACAAGCATTTGAATCATGGCATTGATCGCTTCCTGCTGATCGGTGGACTTCAATGCTTCCAGCATAACATTAATGCTGTCATGGATTTTTCCCACGCCTTCGGTAACCTGATGACTTCCCGAAATCAGCTGTCCTGTTTTTGTCTCATCTGTCAGAGCTGCTGCCCCATCCTGAACCTGCTTGACACCATCGTTAAGCGCCGTCACACCGTCAGGCAGCTGAGCCGTCTGAGAAGCCAGGGTGTTGATTCCGTCTGCAATCTGACTGGCACCTGCGCTGTACTGTGTAATTCCGTCTGCCAGCGCAACAGCTCCGCTGGTATATTCACTGACACCATTTTCCAGCGTCTGTGCGCCTTGAATATACTGGCCAATCCCATTCTGAAGCTGTCCGGCACCATCTTTTAAAGCCCCCGCACCGGCCTGCAGAGTAGCTAATCCATCCGTAAAGGTGGTAAATCCGCTTTTAAGGGCATCTACACCGTCCAGCAAATCCCCTGAACCATCCACCAACTGAGCGGCTGCGCTGGTCAGTTCATTTAAAGCAGATTCCAGCTCATCAATACTGTCAATATCATCAATTCCCAACTCTCCAAAAATATCACTTGTAATTACAGATGCTGTCATATCCATAGAGAAATCTGTCACATCGGCAGTGACCTCAATATAATCCGGGAATTTAAAATCCCGTGTTAATTCAGATTCAGATAATTTTAAACTATCTGACAGACCCGGCAGGGCCAGCCCGGCCACAATGGCCTTAGATCCGTCAGAAATCACCCGGCCGTTGGTGACCGTAATATTACTGAACTTTTCCTGAGGAAGAATCATCCCCGTGACAACGGCAAAAGGCGTGGCTACCTGTTCTGTCTGATCTCCAACAACAACATCCTGCATGGCGTTATTCTCATATTCATAACGAATTTTAACCTGACCGCTTTTTCCTGCCAGATCCTGGGCAGAAATTTCTTTGCCGTCCAAATAATAAGTGATTTTTATTGTTACAGGCAGCGGTTTATTTGTTGTCCCCTGATAATAAATATCACTGCCGCTGCTGCTCCATACAAGGCTGTTATCGCTGTCCTGAACAAAGCTTTCTGTGCCTTTGACATTTTTAATATCTGATAAATCCGATGCATCTTCAAGGGATGCTGTCTGGTCAAGATTTTTCAGCCAGTCGCTGACAATAATATTTTTTGTAGAGCCATCGGGGTTGAGTTTAACATACACTGTCTCGTCTTTGCCAACCGGCTGATCCTTATCAGAAAGGTTCTCATTTTTCTGAGCTTCGCTCCCGGACTTTGCATCTATATCATCTCCGGATGTTTCCGGGGCCTGGGAAGCATAAACACCCGCTGCAGGTATAATCATATTCGCACAGACAGCACCGCCAAGAATATATGCAGTTGTTTTTCCCATAAAATTTTTAAAAGATTGATGATCCATCTTATGATTTATCTTATTATTCATCATTTTTAACCTCCTGTTTACCTGGCTGCGGGACGTTTTCCGTTATTAAGAAAATGCCAGCTTGTTTTTACGATCAATCCGTCAAATATATAAAGCATTGCCGGAAGAATACATATAACTACGATTGTGCTTACAATGGCGCCTCTGGCCAGCAGTGTACAAATTGAACTGATCATGTCAATCTTTGAATACAGACATACGCCAAAGGTAGCTGCAAAAAATGTGAGTCCACTGGTCAATATGGATTTCATGGACAGCTTATGTGCCATCCAGAGTGCTTCTTTTTTATTCAGTCCGCGGCTGCGCTCTTTCTGATAACGGCTTGTCATTAAAATCGCATAGTCAACTGTAGCACCCAGCTGAATGGTTCCAATCACAATACTGGCTACAAAAGGAAGTTCAACGCCCATATAAAACGGTATAGCCATATTCACAAAAATAGCGAACTCAATCACAGCCACAAGAATCACAGGCAGTGAAATCGATTTAAACACAACCAAAATAATAACAAAAATAGCGGCAATGGAAAGGATATTTACATTTCTGAAATCCGTATCCGTTACATCCTTTAAATCCTTTGTCAGCGGCGCTTCACCGATAACCATAGACTGGGGACTGTATTTTTTTACAATATCATTAATCTGAGTAATCTGATCATTCACCTCATCGGTAGCTGTTTTATAATCCGAGCATATAAACTCGACCTCATAGTTATCACTCTTTAGCATCTGGGTGACATCCTCAGGAATCATTTCCTCCGGAATTGCCGGGCCAATCAGAGAATTAAGCCCCAGCGCCCATTTGACGCCGTCCACGTTTCCGATTTCATCCAGCATGGCTTCCTTTTCGCTTGCGCCCAGCCCGTTTTTAAGAAGAATCATGTGAACATTATTCATCTGGAAATCATCATTGAGCTTTGCATTAGCCACGGCGCTGTCCAGATCCTGGGGCAGAGATTTATCAATATTATAGTAAACCTTTGTATGGCTGTTGCCGTACACAGCAGGCACAAGAAGAATCAGAAACAGTACAAGGAAAATCTTGTGATGTTTTGTAATCCATCTTGAAACCCTTCCCAGATCCGGAATCAGGGAACGATGTTTTGTCTTTTCAATGGCCCGGTCAAACTGCAGAAT
>QFCH01001437.1_pt1 | contig 19489 bp, 17 predicted proteins | sample 5346071 | NCBI WGS metagenome assembly QFCH01 (sample SAMN09062255, study PRJNA434731) | Human gut metagenome, whole genome shotgun sequencing project. | isolation source: stool timepoint B chromium assembly | host: Homo sapiens | collected 2015
TTATTATCTGTTAATATCATAAAGAATTAACCGAAATATTGGTTTAAACAAAAACATTTTCTAACTTAAAAGGGAGAAACGACAAGTGTCGTTAAGTTAAGAAAATTCATTATTTTTGCTTAAGACAATATTATAGGACTCTTACTTAAAATATACTTAAAATTTTACTTAAAATTTACTTAAAATAAATTAATTTTCCAGATTAAAATCTATTGGTACTTTCCCGACTTCTTTTAGATAGTTATTTGTTTCAGAAAAGACTTTGCTACCAAAAAATCCACGGTAAGCAGATAATGGACTAGGGTGTGCAGATTCTATAATTTTATGTTTTGTTTGATCTATAAGTTTTCGCTTACCTCTCGCGTATGCTCCCCATAATATAAATACGACATTATCATTTTCTTTAGAAATAGTTGTTATAATATAATCCGTGAAATCTTGCCACCCAAGGTTGCTATGACTAGCTGGTGAATTTTCTTCAACTGTTAAAACTGCATTTAATAAAAACACCCCTTGCTTAAACCATTTTTCCAAATTACCAGTTTTGGCTGGTTTGATCCCAAGATCATCATAGAGTTCTTTGTAAATATTAATAAGGCTTTTTGGAAGGGGTACCCCATCGTTAACTGAAAAACTAAGTCCGCACGCTTGTCCGGGATTATGATAAGGATCTTGACCTAGTATTACGACTTTAATATCTTTTAGTGGTAAATCAAAAACTCTAAATACTAATTTTTCTGGAGGATATATAGTTGTAGTTTTTCTTTTATTGTTAATTTCATCTATTGTAATAGAAAGTTCTTCTCTTTTAGGATAATTTTTAAATATTTCTTTCCAACTTTTGTCCATAATTGTACTCCTCTATAAATTATTAAATATTTAATTTTAGTATAGCATACCTTCCTTAATAATAATATGATTTTCTAGAATAATAAAGAATGATAAAAATAAAATACTATAATTATGGTATAATAAAGTTGGATTAATTAATAATAGTAAAATTTGACTAACAAGTGAGGAGGATAAATATTATGAAATTAGGTTTTATAGGTGCTGGGAATATGGGTGGTGCTATATTAAAGGGTATAATAGCGGGAGGTAAAGTAGGAGCTAATGATATTTTTATTAGAAACTCTTCTGACAATAGTACTCAAAATGCAGCTCAAAAAAACGGTGTCCAAGCATGTGGTAGTTTAAAAGAATTGGCACAAAAAAGTTCTATAGTATTTATAGGTGTAAAACCTTACTTAGTAGCTAAAGTATTAGAGGAAATTAAAGATGAACTAAAAAATAAAATTGTAATTTCAATGGCAGCATCTGTAGAGATAAGAGATATAGAAGCTATTATTCCAGAAACAAAAGTAGTAAGAATTATGCCAAATACACCTGTAGAAGTAGGAGCTGGAGTAATAGGGGTTAGCTTTAGTGAGCTTTTTAATAAAGATGAGAAACCTTATATTGTAGAATTATTCGATAATATAGGAAAAGTAGAAGTAATAAATGAAAAAGATATGCCAGGGTTAACAGCGATTAGTGGCTCAGGTCCAGCATATGTCTATATGTTTATAGAAGCATTAGCTGATGGTGCGGTTCTTAATGGATTACGTAGAGATATGGCATATAGATTGGCTGCGAATACTGTATTAGGTTCAGCAAAGATGGTTCTTGAAACAAATGAGCATCCAGGGAAACTTAAAGATGATGTCTGTTCGCCTGCGGGAAGTACGATAGAAGCGGTAAGGGTACTTGAAGAAAATAATTTTAGAAGTGCAGTTATCGAATGTGAACGAGCATGTTTTGAAAAATTAAGTAAAATGTAGTAGGTAGTAAAAAGTACCGATTGAATAAAATTTCAATCGGTACTTTACTATTATTTATTTAATTCATCAGTTAGTTCATAAAGTTGGTCAACTAAGTAACCTACATAAGAGATAGCCTCTTTTAATGGTTCATCTGTACTTACATCGCAACCAGCTAGTTTAGAAAGGTCTAATGCTGACATGCTGCTACCTTTAGAAAGGACATTTAACCAAACATCAGCGTAGTTAGAATCTTTATCTATTTTATTAGCGATAGATGTTCCGATAGTTAGACCTGCAGAGTAAGTGTATGGGTATAATCCCATATAGTAGTGAGGTTGACGCATCCAAGTTAATTCTGCACCTTCATTAACAACTAAACTATCTCCGAAAAATTCTTCCATTACTTCTCGTTTTACTTTAGAAAGAACATCAGCGTTGAGCATTTCATTATTATCTACTTTTTTGTAGATTCTATCTTGATATACTGCTTCTAAGTAGTGAGTAACCATATTATGGAAGTATGTTCTACTAATCATATTGCTGATTACCCAACGTTTAAAACGCGCATCAGTATTTGTTTTTAGTAGATAATTTGATACTATTACTTCGTTACAAGTAGATGGTGCTTCAACAAAGTATAGAGGACAGTCGTTGTTTAACATTGTTTGGTGTTTACCTGTGCTCATAAAGTGATAAGCATGACCTAATTCATGTGCTAGAACGAATACCTCATTCATTTTACCTGTCCAAGATAGTAGGATGAATCCAGCTACATTTGGAACTGTTGCACAGAAACCACCAGTACTCTTACCGATATTTTGAGGGAAGTCAGTCCAACGTTTATCATAACTCTCATCAATCATATTAAGGTAATCTTCTCCAAGTACACCTAGAGCCTTTTTCAAGTACTGTCTTGATTCTGCAATACTCATATCTACTTCAAAAGTAGGGTCTAAATTAATTTTACAGTCCGCAAATTGCATGTCGCTAATATTATGTTCACGTGCAAGAAGTTTAATATAACGACGGATATGAGGTGCAAGATCCACCATAAGAGTACGAATTTGACGATCATAAAGTTCACGATTTCCATCTTGTTTGTCTAGTAGGAAATCTATAACACTATCATAACCACGCATAGTCGCAATCATTTTTTCTTTTTTGATTTGTGAGATATACTCATTCGCAGAAGTATTTTTATATGCATTTAGAGTTTTATAGAAACTTTTTGCTGCACCACGACGTACTTCTTTATTATTATCCATCTCATGTAAATTTTCATATAATACAAAACTATTTTCTAATGTTTTACCATTAGCTTCGAAACTGTCGAATTGCATATCTTCATGTTTAGTAACTTCATATAAATTATAAAAGTTAGGAAGACTTTCATAGTTTGCAATTACTTGTTCTGCTTCTTTAGAAAGAGTATGTTTTTTTTCTAAAATAACTTTTTCGAAGAAATATTTTAAATCAGGTCTATGTTTTTCTACAAATTCATTTATAAAACTTTCGTCCAATCCTACTAATTCTGTGTCGAAAAAGCTAAGGTTGCTTGCCCAAAGAGTTGATACTTCTTCGAATAGAGTAGCGTTATTAACTACATTTTCATTGAATCTATCAACAGTCATAGGAAGTTCTGCATAGTGAGAAAGTTTATAAAATTCTTCATACATAGCTTCGTACTCTTTTACCGCTTTGTCTAAGATGTTTAAGTCTGCTAATTTTCCTTCGTAGTTGTTTTTAAATTCTAAGATACTTTTTTTAATTTTTTCTAAAGAATTTATAAATTCTTTATCGCTTTTATATAGTAATGTCATATCCCAAGTATATTTTTTATCTACTTCATTTCTTGGAACTAATTTAATCTCACCCATATTAACCTCCATTTATTAGTGTAGACACTAATAATCAAATTTCTATTTATATATTAAAACTATATCTAATATTAATTATAGTACTTTAATATAAATAGGTAAAGGTTATTATATTACTTTCATCAGGAAGTTAAAAATTACTCGCTAATATTAATTATATTATAGAAGAAAATCTAGATTATTATAAAAATAACCTAGATTTATTCTATATTAATTAAATTTTATTTCGTCTATTTTATTAGTTTTTCGAGTTATTACATACTCTCCTTTAGAATCTTTTGAGATAGCTTCAAGTAATTGTTTCGCAACAGCATATTCTTGTTTCTCCATTGAGTCCTTTTCTTTTTCAAGATTTGCTTTAATGATTTCATTCATAGGAGTTTTCATATCTACAGTAATTGTTGTGATTTCATTTGTATTAGTATCTATCACTAAAGAAAATGGTATATTTATTTGTGATAAGTCTACATTGCCATCAATTAACATATCCTCATCACTCAATTTAAATTTTTCTTTTATCTCAGAAAATTTAATTTTTCCACTAAATGTTAGTTTTGTATCATTTTTTTCATAATTTTTATCTAGTACTAAGTCAAATATAGAACTCCTTTTGAAAAATAGATCTAATGCTGAAAGAAAATCTGCATCATCTTCAATTTTTTTAGCTACTAATTTTCCATCTACAACATCAAATTTTTCATAACCAGAATCTATTTTTTTTAAGAAAACTTGTTTTTTCTCATTTGAGTTTCCTTCGGTAGAAGTTTCTTGTTTAGAAGAGTTTTTTAGTATGTTTCCTTTTTCATCAATTTTAATGTCTGATAATATATTTAAAGAATTATGCTCAGCTCCTACTTGAGCATCTAAAGTAAGTTTACTGTCTAATTCAAGATTATTGTCTTTTGGAAAGTTGTTTAAGGCTGTTTTAACTATCTCCTCGTTTGATAACTCTTTTTTTGTTTCTTGTGTTGTAGGTTGATTGTTGTTATCGTTCTTGTTTTGAGCGCATCCTAGTGTTGTTCCTGAAAGAACTGCGATTGCAACAGTTAATAATAATTGTTTTTTCATTCTATAATCTCCATAATTGTTTTTATAGATATTATTTTACTTGTAAGAGTTATTTATGTCAACTAGTGAATTTTATAAAGTTTCTTTTATTTTATAAAAAGTTTACGTTCATAATTTTTTGATGTATAATTTTATTGAGTAGAAAAAATTATTTATTAAAAAGTGAGGTAAATTATGAAAGTCGCTGTAATAGGTGGAGGAATAGTGGGTGCTACTTGTGCTTATTATTTATCAAAAGATGAAAATATAGAGTTAACAGTTTTTGATTATGGAGTAGGACAAGCTACTAAAGCATCTGCGGGGATTATTAGCCCATGGTTTTCTAAAAGACGTAATAAGCCATGGTATAAAATGGCTCGTTTAGGGGCGAATTTTTATCTAAAATTAGTAGAAGACTTGAAAAAAGATGGTTATAATACCGATTTCTATGATCAATGTGGGGTATATTTACTGAAGAAAGACGCTAATAAACTTCCAGAATTAAAAGAACTAGCGGAAAAAAGAAAAGAATTATCTCCGATGATAGGTGATTTAGAGATAATCTCTAAAGAAGAAGTTCAAAAAGTTATTCCTAGTTTTGATAATAATGGAGATGTTCTTTATGCAAGTGGTGGAGGCCGAGTTGAAGGTGAGCGTTTTGTAAAAACATTGCTTAGAGCATCTAAAGCAAATGTTATCAATAAAAAAGTAGAAATAAATTTATTAGATGATAAGTATGTTATTGATAATAAAGAGTACGATGTTGTAGTTCTTGCGACAGGGGCATGGTTAAAAGATGCATTAAAGCCACTTGGTTATGATGTTGATGTTAGACCACAAAAAGGACAACTGCGTGATTATAAAGTAAGTGATAATAATACAGGGGACTATCCTGTTATTATGCCAGAAGGGGAACTAGATATAATTCCGTTTGAAGATGGTGTAGTTAGTGTAGGGGCTACTCACGAAAATGAAATGGGATTTGACTTGGAAGTAGATAAAGAACAATTAGATACTTTTGGTAATGAAGCTAAGCAGTTTCTTCGTAATTTAGAAGATGCTGACATTATTAATGAGCGTGTTGGTATTAGAGCGTATACGTCAGATTATTCTCCGTTTTTTGGGGAAGTGCCTAAGTTGAAAAATGTTTATGCAATAAGCGGTTTAGGTTCTTCAGGGTTAACAACAGGTCCAATTATAGGGTATAGTGTAGCTAATCTTATCTTAGGAAATGAAAACGAATTGGAAGCGGAAAATTACAATATAGAAAATTATATAAAACTAAAATAATATAGTTATAAAGCAAGAGGATATTTTACTAATATTTTCTTGCTTTATTTTACTAAAAAAAGTATCGATATTATGCTTTTTTATGGTATAATAAAATGTGGATTGTTATATGCTTTGATAATCCAAAAATGTCTTTATTTAATAATGGAAATGAATCGTTTTTACAGATTATTTTGTAAAAGTGATGATTATTTAACAAGTTTATGAAAGGAGAATATTATGATAGCTGAATATCTATCAAACATTGGTACCTTATCGTTAGTAATACACGTATTAGATATCTTACTTGTTTGGTTTTTAGTTTATAAACTTTTAACTTTGTTAAAAGGTACACGCGGAATGCAGTTAGTTAAAGGTATTTTAATCATCATAGGATTAAAGATATTTTTTAATTTCATAGGTTTTACAACAATGACTTATATTTTTGACCAAGTTGTTACTTGGGGAGTTTTAGGAATAATGATTATTTTCCAACCAGAGCTTAGACGTGCTTTGGAATATATAGGTCGTGTCCAGTTATCGAATATTCTAAAATACAAAGATACAACAAAAGATACAAAAGAACATATCATAAAAGCTGTTGTTGACTCAACAAGACACATGGCGCGTAGAAGAATAGGAGCGTTAATTGTTATGGAAAATAATACAGGTCTTGATGAGTATGTGGAAAGTGGAATAAAAATAAACTCAGAAGTTACTAATGAGCTTATTATAAATATATTTATACCAAATACACCTCTTCATGATGGTGCGATGATTATTGATAGAAAAAGTATTCGTGCAGCAAGTTGTGTGCTACCGTTATCTGACAATAGAAGTATTGCAAGTAGCTACGGAACGCGTCATAGAGCTGCATTAGGATTATCTGAATTAACAGATTCGATAATTATTGTTGTATCTGAGGAAACAGGAAAGATAAGTATTTGTCAAAATGGTAGATTGGTTACTGATTTTTCTGAAAAAGAATTAACTAAGTATTTAGAAGAAAATTGGCAACAATCTCCAGAAAATCTAATATAAGAGGTGTTAGTATGCGATTAAAAGAAAATAATCAATTGAAATTAATATCATTACTAATAGCTATTTTATTATTTCTTTCAGTAAATGAGAAAATAAAAAACTTTTCGGTTATAGGAAACACTGATAATAATGCAACTGTGTGGGTAACAGATGTTCAAGTAGAAGCAGAATACGATAGAGATAAGCAATATGTTTTAGGAGTACCAAATACTGTTTCGGTGAAACTTAGTGGAACACCTTCAAAAGTACAAAAAGAAAGTGTAGCTAAGAACTTCAAAGTAAAACTAAATCTTAAAAATTCACAAATAGGTGATGATCAAAAAGTAAAACTTGATGTAGAAGGTTTAGAAAAAGGTATAGAAGGTACAGCTGAACCAAGTACGATAACTGTTTCTATACGTGAAAAAACTACGAAAGAGTTTGTTGTTACACCAACGCTTAAAAAAGAACGTCTAACTATGGGTTACGAAGTAGAAAAACTTAAAGTTAACGATGAACATGTTAAAATTTCAGGGGATCTTGAAACTATTAACAGTATTCGAGAAGTAAGAGCTGAAAGTGATAATAAAACGAAAATTAATAAAAATACAAAAGAAGAAGCTAAATTAGTAGCGTATGATAGTAACTACAATAAGATAGAAGATATACATATAGAACCAAGTTCTACAGTTATGACTATTGAAGTGAAAAATATACAGAAAGAAGTACCAGTAACTGTAAATACTATAGGCGCATTACCTGAAGGGTATGAGTTAGTAAGTATTACACCTGAAGCTACAAAAGCAACCGTTCGTGGGGAAAGTCAAACAGAACTAGACAAACTTACGGAAATGCTAGTAGATGTTGACTTGAGTGATGTGAAAGATGAAACAGAAGAGCGAAGTAATCTGAAGCTATATCCGAAAGAAGACATACGTGTAACTTCTGATCCTGCAATAGTTAAAGTTACTATTAAAGTAAGGAAAAAATAGTTATGGATGATAAGAAATTAAGGTTTTTGGCTATCAATATGTTAGTTACAGTTGTTGCATTGGGAATAATAATAGGTGCAATATTTATTGATAATCAAAAAACAAAAATGGTTACGATGTTTACTGCTATTGGAATTTTAGTAGTACAGAAAATTGTAGAAATAATTATGATAAAAGAAACTAGAAGGATAAGTATTGTAGTTCTTATAATTATAGTTTCTGCAGCAAGTTATTTCGGTTATAGAATGTAGAAAGTAAAATAAAAAATTAAAGGTATTATTTATTTAAATATTACCTTCAAGAATTTATTAAGTAGTATTAGTATATTGATGTACTAATGATATAGGAGATATAATGGATAAATTATTTTCATCAAAATTATATACATATCATAGATTTAAACTAATTATGTTACTTGATTTAATCATAGTAGCTTTAGGGATACTATCTTCAATCTTTTTAGGTAGAAGTGCTTATCCTGGAGAAATGATTCGTTTTTATGGATTAGAAATCTGTGAATTCTTACTTATTTCTTTAATAATTTATGGTATATTGTTTAAAATATTTGGTATTAATAAATCTCTATGGTCATACTTAGGGGTTGCTGAGATTTTCAATATTTGTATGTCGGTAATAATTGGAGATCTTTTCGTAAGTATATTATACCAATTTATGTTACCAGATACATTTTCTAATGTACGTTTTGCGATTTTCTCACCATTATTAATTATTGCGGGAATTATGTTTATACGTATGCTTTATCGCGCTCTAAGAGAAAGAGAAGTTAGTGTAAATGGTAAAACTGTTTATAAAAATACACTTATAGTTGGTGCAGGAGATGCAGGGTATATTCTATTAAAAGAATTATCTAAAAACAACGTGTTTAAAGCTCATGTTGTTGGTTTAATAGACGATAATAGAAAAAACTCAGTTATTAGTGGGGTTACTGTAGTAGGAACAACATATGACCTACTACAAATGATTCCAAAATATGAAGTAGAGCAAGTGTTTTTAGCTATCCCTTCGATAGATTCATATAATAAAAATAGAATTTTAAATATCTTAAAAGACACTAATGTAACTGTTAAAGTAATGGGTGCAGGTGTCGCTATTGAAGAAGGAGAAAGCATCGCTAAACACCTTAAAGATGTCTCAATTGAAGACTTATTAGGCCGTGGTGAAGTTAAACTTTCACAAGGAGAAGTTCGTAGTTACTTAAGGGATAAAAATGTACTTGTAACAGGTGCAGGTGGTTCTATAGGAAGCCAAATAGTGCGAGAAATCTTCAAATTTAAACCTAATAATCTAATATTAGTAGATGTGAATGAAAATGCACTATATATGCTTGAAAGAGACTTGGATTTTGAAAAGAGTCATACAGATGCTTATAATAATGTCTCTTATATTTCAGAAATCGTGAGTATTCGTGATAAAGAGGCATTAGGTGAGGTTTTTGATAAGTATAAACCAGATGTAGTATTCCACGCTGCAGCTCATAAACATGTTCCTTTAATGGAACGTCGACCTCAAGAAGCTATAAAAAATAATGTTTTTGGTACAAAAAATGTTATGGACGTTGCGATTGAGAAAAATGTAGAGAGATTTATTATGATTTCTACAGATAAGGCGGTTAACCCTGCAAATGCAATGGGGGCATCTAAACGTCTTACAGAAATTATTCTTCAATCAAAAGGGGATAAATATAATACTAAATTTGCGGCGGTAAGATTTGGGAATGTTCTTGGATCTAATGGTTCTGTGATTCCTATTTTTAGAGAACAAATTAAAAAAGGTGGACCAATTACTATTACGCATAAAAATATTATCCGTTACTTTATGACGATTCCAGAAGCGGCACAACTAGTGTTACAAGCAGGATATTATGCTAGTGCAGGAGAAATCTTCTTACTTGATATGGGAGAACCTGTAAAAATTATAGACCTTGCGACTAACTTAATTAAATTATCTGGATTAGAGCCATATAAAGATATTGATATCCAAGAAATAGGGCTTAGACCCGGAGAAAAAATGTATGAAGAGTTGTCGTTAGACTATGAAAATAGTGAAAAAACAGATAATGAGATGATTTATAAAAATACTACGTTAAATATTAATGTTAATGAATTAGATCAGAAGTTAGCGGAATTAAAAGGTATGCTTGGGCATGCTTCTAATGAAGAAATCAGAAATAAATTATTCGAAATTATAAATTGTTATAACGGCTAAGGTAAGGTAAATCTAGAGTTTGAATTGAACTCTAGATTTTTTTTGAAAAAATATTTATTTGAAGAACCTTATAACTAGCGATTTTTTCAATTTTTTTATAAAATATATTGTAAGAAAAAATTTAAGGAGAGAGAAAATGAACAGTTTACATACATCTTTAACTCAACTACTGAAAAAATTAGAAGATAAAGAAGTATTAAAAAAAGGAAAAGCAAATACTGATAAGTTTGAGGCTGAAGAGTTAGCAAAATATATTAGGGACCGTTTTGTTGAAAACTATCCAGAATTAAAAGTTAGAAGACTAATGGAATCAGTACATTACGCAAATACTTTTGAAAATAAAGTTTTACAACAAACTGCTTTTTTAGTTGATGAAATTAGTGAGTATATGTTTGCATTAGAAATAGCTAATCGTGACTTTGTAGTTGGTTATTTTAATACTCTAATAATTGATCCAGAGATAGAAGCAACAGAATTTAACTTTGTATTAATGGAAGTTAATAGTTTAATAGAAAATAGTTTTCTAGAACTACAAGAAGAGGAATAATAATGAAGATTTTAATACCTACCGCTAAAGAATTAAATAGTAAAGCGGAGAAAGTATCTGGGGAAAAATTATCGAAAAAAACAAAAAGTATAGTAAATGAATTTTCTTTAAAAACAATTGAAGAATTAAAGTCAATTTACAAAATAAAAGAGGATAAAGCTAAAGAAGAATATGCTCGTTGGGAAAAATTAACTAAGCAAGACGCAGATAGTTATCCTGCATTGGAGCTGTTTAATGGACTTATGTATAGAAATATTGTTCGTCAAAGTTTTAATGAAGAGGATAGGGAATATATAAGTAACTATGTTTTTATAACTTCTGCATTATACGGAGTTATAAATGCGTACTACCCAATAAGTGAACATAGACTAGATTTTTTACAAAAGTGTAAAATAGGGAATACTTCTCTAAAGAACTTTTGGAGAGAGGATTATGATAAAGCTATTGAAAATGATGATTTTGTTATATCGCTATTGTCAAGTGAGTTCGAAGAGGTTTTCTCACCAGCTTCACGAGATAAATTTATAAAAATAAATTTCATGGAAGATAAGGATGGCGTTTTAAAAACTCATTCTACAATTTCCAAAAAAGCACGTGGGAAATTTTTAACAGAACTTGTTAAAGGTAAAGTTACAGATATAGAACAAATAAAAAATATAGAATTTGATGATTTTAAGTATATAGAAGATCAATCTAGTGAAAAACTATTAGTTTTTATAGCGAAAAGATAAAAAAAGAGAAAATAAAAAAGGAATATAATTTATGAAAACAGAGATGAATACAAAGAAACTATACTATGGATTTCCTGTTGTATTAATAGGGTATAAAGATAGTAAGTGGAAATATAATGTTACTACTATGAGTTCATCATACTCATTAGGTAATACATTAACTATAGGTTTAGCAAGCAAAAGCAATGCAGTGGCGAATATAAAAAAATATGGAGAGTTTACTTTAAACATTCCATGCCAAGAAATCCTAAATAAAGTCGAGATAGCAGGATTCCACTCAGGTCAGAATAAGATTGGTATGGCAGATATTACTTATGATTTAGGTGAAAAGGTGGATGCCCCATTATTAGATGAGTGTTTACTAAATATTGAGTGTCGTGTAGAGCATATAGTAGAACACGGTGATTACACTAACTTTATAGCTACTATAGAACGTAGAGTTATATGTGATGAAATGTTAAATGAAGATGGTAGTTTGAATAGTAGAGATTTTAACCCGATATATTTTATGGGTGATGATAAAGAAAGAATATACCGCTACTTCAATAGTGACACTAAAAAATTAGGTGAAAACATGGGTTGTAGCTCAGAAGATGATTCAATTTGTGGATAAAAATTAGGAAAAGGATGAACTTTTAATTAAGGTCATTCTTTTTTTGTTAATTAGTGATAAAGAGTAAAACTATGGTATAATAAAAAAGAAACTAATATAGATATAATTAAGAAAAGTAATTGGTAGGTGCTATGAGGAATATATTAAAAAAAGCAAGCATAATATTAGTAGGTTGTATGTTAGTAATGAATACGGGTTGTGCAAGAAAAGGAAGTAGAGCATGGATTGAAAAACAAATATCAGATATAGAAAGAGTATATCCGACAGAAAATGCTGAATATTTGTTCGAAAAATTTCCAAATGGGTTTAGAGTAAGTCAATCATGGGTGTTTGAAGAAAACGGAGAATTACGTAAGATAAGTTTGGTTATGAAAGGAGATAAAAACACTAAAAAAATAGTAGGAAAAGTAAGTAAATCTCGCATAAAAAAAGAACCATATAAAGATATAATAGAAAAAGAAAGTGAAGTAGAGTATAAAAAGGGAGAAAATTTGGTATTGGCAAAACCTGAGCTAACAGAAGAATTATTGCCTAGAAACTATTTTTTATTTCAGAAATTAAAATTAAATAAGGATATATTTAAACAGTTAGAACTTGAAAAAAATTTATATACTGCTGCAAATGAGAGCTATACTATAAAGTATAAGATTACTAATAATGAGATAAATGATTACTTTAATTTAAGTAATGAACAAATAAAATTAGGAGTAAGTGGGGAATATAATGAGGAGGATAAGACGTATTTTCATACAATTTCAGTAAGTGATAAAAATAGAGATTTCTATGAAAAAATTGTTGAAGAAGGAGATATATCAAAAAACGCAGAATAGCGCTCTCTTTAGGTATGAAAGGTAAAAGCTAAAGTCAATTAGATAGTCACAAAGATGAGAAATATTGTTTTATATGTATATATAGTTTTATAAATTTATAAAGCTCGGTTAATTGAATGCAGATGGGATTATATGTGGGATAGAGTTTACTAAAAAAGTCAGCATGATAATTCTATTTCTGTATTTGTATATGTTATAATTAATGAAAAAGTGTAAGTAAAGGTGGTCAGAGTTGATGAATAATATAAGAATTAAATCTATATGGATAATATTAGTAATAATAGCATGTGTAGTGTTATTTGTTTATAAACTTCACCCCAGTGAAGAAGATAAGAAAATACAGCACGAAAAAGAGAGAATGGTGCAATATGTAATAGAGAAAGTTGAGTTACATGATAAAGAAGAATTAAAAAAAATAAAAGTTATTGAATTTAAAAAAAATTACTCAACTGGTGCTTGGAGAGGCATTATAGAATTAAATCAAAAATACAGAATTGTATTAAAAGAAGAGCGATTTGGTGAGGATATAAGAACAACAAGTTATAATCCTGATGAATTAGATTTTAAAGATGAGGGAATCAAATATAATAGTTCAAAAAATATTGTTATAGAGTATAATTAGGAGGGGAATTATAAGGATACAGACTTAAATTATAAGGGAATTTCATTAGATTCATATAAATACAGTCTCGCAATAGAAAATAGAGAGAATGATATTGAATAAAAAATAGCATTGTTAATTGCTGCTTTTTTTATCCAAAGTTTATTAGGTAGATGTATTAAGGAAAATAAAAGCGATGAAATTGAACAAGATTGAGTAGTGAGTTATATTGTAAATAATATTAAAATGATACAAAGCTGAGAGATAAAAATAAAAAACAAAGTTTAATAGTATTTATTTTTATTATCTGATTATCGATAATGAGTAAAACTATGTTATAATAGGAAAAACGATCTATCTAAAGGAGGTTGTTAAGATGAAAAAAGAAAATAAATCACAAAAAACATTAAAAAATATATTAAAAAAGGCAAGTATAATATTAGTAGGAGGCATATTAGTCATGAATGTAGGTTGTGCAAGAAAAGGAAGTAGAGCTTGGGTTGAAAAGCAAATATCAGATATAGAAAGAGTATATCCGACTGAGAATGCTGAAGACTTATTTGAGAAATTTCCCAATGGTTTTAGAGTAAGCCAAACAAGGATATTCACAGAGAATGGTAATGATTACAGTATAGATTTAGAAATGGTAGGAGATAAAAATACAAAAAAAATAGTAGGAAAAGTAAAAAAGGTATTAGTAAAAACAAAACCATATAGAGAGGAAGTAGAAAAAGAAAGTGAAGTGGAGTATAAAAGGGGAGAGAATTTAGTGTTGGCAAAACCTGAACTGACAGAAGAATTATTACCTAGAAATTATTTTTTATTTCAGAAATTAAAATTAAATAAAGACATATTTAATAAGTTAGAAATAGAAGACAAGGCATATAGTTATGAAACAGATAGATATGACGTTGTGTATAAGATTACTAATAATGAGATAAATAATTATTTTAATTTAAATAATGAGGAATTAACATTAAACGTAAAAGGACAGTATAGTGAAAAAAACAAAATCTACTTTCATACTATAATGATAAAAGATAAAACAAAAAAAATTGATTTTCATGAAAAAATTGTAGAAGAAAGAAAGGATATTAGAAATGAAGAATAGCACGCTATATGCATCTGATTTGACTTATGAATTTGAAAGGGCAAGAATACGAGGAGAGGCAAATATCCATAAAGCTGTTAAAGATAGTATAGCATATAGCTACCCAGAAAAACTAGAATATTTAGAAGACACTTACGACGAAAAAACAGGTACTAGTGCAACAGCTTTTAGAGATAAAGATACAGGAGAAATAATTTTATCTTATACAGGGACTAATTTAGAATCTGGATGGAAAGAAATTTATAAAGATGTAATAAAATCTGATGTAGGAGAAATTGGTTTTGGATCGGGCTCTACACATTATGAACCAGCGTATGAATTTTATGAAAAAATTAGAGAAAAATACGGAGACAATATAATACTTACAGGACATAGCTTAGGAGGAAATATTGCACAGAGAGTTGCATTACAATATAATGTCCAAAAAACAATAATTTATAATCCCGCCCCTTTATATGTACCCTTAAAGCAATTGACAAAGGTAGCGGTATTAGTCGAAGAAAATGCAATGGATATGTTATTGAGTAGATTTGGAGTAAGACTAAAAGATGTGATAGCCTATCCCATGGAATTTTTTAAAAATAGTGTGTTAGATCTTCTTGGGGATGAGTCAGAAGAACGCAAAATAGAAAATTCAGTAAAAACATTCACAGGACAAATAGTAACTATAAGGTCACAATACGATTGGTTAACTCATGGAGCTGAGTTTCTTAATGGGAAATACATAGGAATACTATACACTTTAAAAAATGGTAAAATTCATAGTATATTAGATATATTAAACTCTGAAAAATCACAGGAGGAAATAGAAAACTTAACTAAGTATTTATTTTATTCTAAAACAAAGATAGATATAGATGGTGATGGGAAGGTTGATATAAATTTAGCTTCGCTGAATCTTACTACCAAAAACCTTTTAAGTGATAGTGTAGAAATAACAGAAAGTGGAAAAATTCAATTAAATCCAGATGTACTTAAAACATTAAGTAATAATATTAAAACTAGTGTAATGTCAGACTTAGAAGAAATAATAAGAATAACTAATTTGTGTATAGAAAAAAACGATAGTGTTGAAGCAGACTTCAATAAAAGAAAAGAGCAAGTTAGTGAAAAAATAAAAGAGGAAATCAATAATGCTCAAGTACCATTGGTGCTAGATAATTTAAGGGATTCCGTTGGAGAAATAATAAAGAATAAAGACTTTTTAAGGGAATTACAAAACTACCACGAACTTAAGATGGAACAATTTGGACATAATGAAAAGCCTTTGCTTCATGGAGTGGTCTTAATTCCTCATCCATTTAATCGAGAGTTATCTTCACTAAGGGATGCAGTAGAGCCATTATTAAATCAAAGTATAAAGGAAGAAACGAAAGATGTTTCTAGTCTCTTTAGAGGGAAACCAACAATACTAAAATCATGGCAAGAAGTAGAAAATGGTACAAAGTATCTATTAGAAGAGAGTAAAAAAACTTTTGAGGGAGATGGGTTAAGAACTGGAAAAGAGGATGGGATAAGTCAGTCTTTAACTCAAGTTCTAAAAGTGGCTAAAGCTAATGCTGAAGAGCTAGGGAAATTACTACAAAATACTTCAGAATTAACACAAGGTTTGGCTGTGAATTTTGAGGCGCAAGATAAGTGGATTGAAGGAAGAATAAGTAACGGTGTTTTTGTAGGTAGTAATGCAGTTAGGTCTATGCCAACTAGTTACAAAGCGTATTTAGAGAGAGATGGAATATTCGATGATGTAAGCGGAGTAGTACAAGCATTTGACAAACAAGTAGAAAAACGAAGTAAAGAATATGCCAGTAAAGTAACAGAAGTAACAAGTAGAAGTCTGGATACTATTTCAAAAGGATTAAACAACTGGTTAACATATGTAGATAATGTAGAAAGTAGAATGGCAAAAATTGAAGGGAATTATTCAATGACTGTTGAAGTAGAGGAGAAATATACTGAAGACGGCGAAAAAGACGCTAAAACAAAAAGAAGGTATTGGGGAGAATTTAAAAGGTTATATCCAGATGCGGTAGTCACTAATATTTCTGGAGCTCGAGAGAAAATCACGTCTAAAAAAGGTCGAATAGAAAATACAATAACGGCAATTGATAGCACAAAAAATAACTTAGCTGCACTTCAACCAAGTTTAAAGAAAATTATAGAGGAAGGTGTCTATAAAGCTTTTGATTTAGATGAAATAGTAAATAGTCAAAAAGTTGTGAAACAATTGGTTGAAAAAATACAAAAAGAAATAAAATATGTAAAAGGTCATATAGGAACAGAAAATATGAGTGGGAAAGCAATTCAAGCTTTGGATAATAAACTAGATGAAGTAGGAAAAAATCTAGATTATTATAAAACTTTTATAGGGGATTGTTTTGGAGATCAGAGTTAAAAATATAAGTATTTTAACTTAAGGCAACAAAATGTTATAATGATATATTATACAGATAATTATAAAAGAAAGGAGGAGAATTATGACTTATTACAATTTGCAAGTGCATAGTGCATATGATTTATTAAATAGTACAATCAAATATACTGAGTTATTTAGTAAGTTGAAAAAAGACGGGCAAGATACTGTAGTTATTACAGATCCAACTCTTTATGGTGTAATTAAAGCTCATAAAATCGCTAAAAAGTTTGATGTTAATTTAGTGCACGGTTTAGAAATAAAGTTAGGTTATGGTATTAGTTTTCTAAAATTCAATATACTATGCAAAAATACCGAAATGTTTTATCGTTTGTTGGAAATATCAACAATGATAGAAAATAAAGTAGAATGGTCTATTGAAAAATTTGTCGAAGAACTAAAAAAATCTAAAGAAGATTTTGTAATTATTGTTATTGATGAACTTCGAGATAGTATGGAGTTTAGCTACTTAAATGATGTGTTAAAAGGTTTTGATTTTTATTTTGGATTTAATGAAAAGTTTGATGCTAGTCTTTATCAATATTATGAAAATGTAGTTTATACAAAACCAAGTTTTTATTTAAATAATGACCAATACCAACAAGTAATTGTTAGTCGTGCAATTAGGGACAACGCCAAACTTAATATTACTGAATTAACTACGACTACTGGTAGTAAATTTGTTAGAACTCAAGAAGACTTTAGGAATCTGCTTAATGTTGAGAATCCATTATTGAAATCAATGTTAGAAAAAGCACTAGTTAAACAAGCAGAAGTCATTGGTAAATGTCGATACAACTTAGATTTTAAAGGGTATCATCTACCTAAATATAAATATGGAAAAGATGAAGATGTATTCCAAAACTTTTCATCAAGAGACTATCTACGTTATTTAGTTCAAAAAGGTGCGAAAGAAAAATTATTTGGTAAAGATTTATACAAGTATAAAAAACGCTATGAGTATGAACTTAAAATCATCGATGAAATGGGCTTTAATGACTATTTCTTAATAGTTTATGATTTTGTTAAGTATGCCAAAACTAACGGAATTTTAGTAGGAGCTGGACGTGGTAGTGCAGCGGGAAGTTTAGTTTGTTATTTATTAAACATCACAGAAGCAGATCCTCTAGAATATAATTTACTATTTGAAAGATTTCTAAATAAAGAGCGTATCTCTATGCCGGATATTGATATAGACTTTCAGGATACGCGTCGTGACGAAGTCATTAAATATGTAGAAGAAAAATATGGTGAAGATAAGGTAGCGCAGATTATTACATTTACAACGTTTCAATCTAAAAGTGCTGCGAGAGAATCTGCGAGGATTCTGCAGTTTGATGATAATGCCTTAAAGTTTATTAGTAGTAATATTAGTTCTACAAGAACTTTAAAAGAGTGTTATGAAAGTTCTGAGCCATTACGTAATTTTGTTAATGAAAGTACTATTAATCGTCGTTGGTTTAATATAGCGCTGAGTTTAGAAAGTTTACCGAAAAATCCGTCAGTTCACGCTGCAGGTGTTGTAATAAGTGATAATAATCCTCTTGTGAAATATGCACCTCTTGCTAAATCTAATATGACTAAATATTTAACACAGTGGACAATGGATGATGTTGAGAGTGTTGGATTACTAAAAATAGATTTTCTTGGAATAAGATATTTAACGATGATATCTAGCATTGTTGAACAGATTAAGAAGGAAAATCCAGAATTTGATATAACAAAGATAAATTATAAAGATCCAAAAGTATATAACCTATTTGCGGAAGGGAGAACGGAAGGTATTTTCCAATTTGAATCTAGTGGAATGAAGGAAAAACTACGCCTTCTTAAACCAACGGAGTTTAACGATATTGTTGCGATGAATGCGTTGTATCGTCCAGGACCTATGGCTCAAATAGAAACTTATATTAGAAGAAAACACGGGGAAGAAAAGGTAAATTATCCTCATCCTAATCTTGAAAAAATTCTTAAAGATACATATGGTGTAATTGTTTATCAGGAACAAATTATGCTTATAGCGGTAAATTTTGCTCATATGTCACTAAACGAAGCAGATAATATGAGACGAGCTGTTAGTAAAAAGAAAAAAGAAGATTTGGAATATTATGGACGAATTTTCATAGAAAAAAGTGTAGCTGCTGGTTATGATCGTAATGTGGCTAAGAGTTTATTTGACCTTATTGTTACATTTGCTAATTATGGATTTAATAAGAGTCACGCGGTTGTGTATAGTATGCTTGCGTATCGTTTAGCTTATTTGAAAGTTTATTATACAAAGTACTTTATGACAGCGTTGCTTAATAACGTTATTAGTAGTGAGAAAAAAATTAATGAAGGATTATTATGGACGAAGTGACAGGAAAAAAAGCGTAGAAGATCGGAAGAGCGGTGAGGAGGGTAAGAGTGT
>QFCH01001363.1_pt1 | contig 19439 bp, 14 predicted proteins | sample 5346071 | NCBI WGS metagenome assembly QFCH01 (sample SAMN09062255, study PRJNA434731) | Human gut metagenome, whole genome shotgun sequencing project. | isolation source: stool timepoint B chromium assembly | host: Homo sapiens | collected 2015
TAACCTCTTTGGCGCTCTTCCGATCTGCGCCAAAGAGGTTATCGCAGCACAGCAACATGGATGGCCGGCCAGATCCGTATCCTGTGGGATACTATGTACCCTATAGGTCTGAACTGTATGATACCCGCAGGCAGGCCAGGAACTTCCGGCCATACCGATGTGTTGCCGTATACCTTACCCACAAAAATTCTAAATGGCATGATACCCGCGAACCGGCCAGAACCATCCGGCCATACTGGTATCCTGCCGAATACCTTATCCGCAAAAAGGCTGCCCGGCAGATTATCCGCAATCTGCCCTCCCCGCCCCGTCCACATCGCCGGACCGGACGACTTTGTATCTGCAAAGGTGACGCGGGAGACCTCATTCTCAGACTGTCCGAAGCTCCCCGTTCCGGCCGATAGACCAGATGGCAATCCCGTGGCCGGGCCGGACGGCTCCGAATTTGCAGACAGACCTGACCTCCGCGCCCATGCCAATACAGCAGGCCAGCCTTTCCCCGACGTCAATGTGAGTCTTGTCAAATCTGCCGGTCTCCCCGGTCTCTGTTCCCCCACCGGCGAGCCGGGCAGCTGCAAACCTACGGCCGAACGTGCCATGAAACCAGTCCAAAAGCCCCGTACCGAAGGACCATACAACATCAAACGCACAGCCCCATGGAACAAAACCAGTTTCACAGACGGCGCAAAAAATGCCGCCGTCCCGTCCTTTACCGCCCGCCGGGCCAGATTGGGTTCCGCCGCCACGGCCGCCGGTCCGCTGCATACGAATTCTTCATATGAAGCCATTCTTTTGGTCCAAACTGTTATGCCAGGCAGTGGTGGCCCCGCCGGTTCGTCGTGCATTTCAGCACCAGCCAGCCGACCGGCTTTTTTCTGACGGAAACATTCCAGCCGATCCTGGTCTCCAGTACACAGGATTGCCTGGAGGAATTCCAAACCGGTTCCAATCCGCGGGCAAACCCGTATCGAATCCGCCAGACTCCCGGACGCTTTCGTTTCCTCAAAAAAAGCCGCTGTCCGAAGCTCTGCCGTCACAGCCTCCACCGGTCTGTTCCCCGCAGAGCCCTCCTTCGCAGCCCCCATCTCCGCCAGCTCAATCCCCGCCGCCTCCGTCTCCGTCGGTACGGCTTCCGCCAATTCAGCCTCCACCAGCCCAGCCGGCGGCCAGCCAGCCTCCATCCGCTGAGACTGTGCCAGTCCTGTCTCCGCCGTCACAATCCGCGCAGGCAATCCCTTCACAGTCCGGTTCCACTTCCGGCGCTGCGCGCCACAGACAAGTAAAATGCTCCTTCGTCCCGCCGGAGCAGTTCTAAACGCTGCCTTAAATCCGGCGGCCGTCAGACGCAGCAGCTCCCACCGGTACTCCTGCGTCGGAATCCCGGTGTATCCGCGATCCGGCCGCCCTTCCTCCGCCTGAGCCCCTGTCCCGCGCGCCACTGCCCCTGTCATCCCCGCGCCCAGAGCCGTTTGATCTATACCCCGGAATACTGCCAATCCGCTCCGAACTGCCGGGGTCTCATTTTCTCCTGATTTCCCGGAGATACCCACCAATCCGCGCCCCCATGGGCTCGATCTGCGGACTTCTACCGCCTTTTCGTGCTGTCTCTCCCAACTCCCCAGCTCCCGAAACTGCCCTTCCTCGCTCTTCCAGCCCCAAAACCATTCCTGCCCACTCCCCAGTCCTCGAAGCTGCCCGGCCACGTTCTCCCGCGCCCAAAGCCTCCCTCCGTCAAAACCGGCGGCGATACCAGCGCTCCCTGTCAGAGGACGGATCGGCATTTTCTTCCCAACCCAATCCGGCAGGCGATAACGAAATACTCTGATATCCTGATTGTAATTGGCGAAAAACAGCTGACAGATGAGGGAAAAACCGCTTTTTTCTCTTATTCGGACCGGAAACGCCGTCAAAACGGAATTGAGAAATACCAAATCTGCCGGCTCCAGGCCGTAATCGCCCGGGACGCCGTATTTGCGGAAAATCTGCTCCGCCCACAACGCGCAGCGGCGGCCGCAGCCCCCCGCCCGAGTCGTGTTCTCTGCGCTCAGAACAGAAACTCCCTGCTCCCGCTTCAACGCCTGGGCAGCATTTAAAATAGCCATCTACTTCATTGAGCCATCTCCCAGCCAACTTCTTTTAAACCGCCAGTTCGATCAGGCCTGTGTGCGCCAGCTCCATGGATTTGATGAGAACGGTTCCCCGCAGCGCATCGAGATCGGAAAAGCTCCGCTTCGTGACGATGCCCTGGTCAATCCAGAATATCTTCTCCGTCCTGGCGCCCTTTTTCACAAAAATCATGATGTTGTTGATCTTTACGCCTTCTGAGATAAACGCATACAGCGCGTCCGAAACGCCGGTCTGCATCCCCTTTTCAAAGACGATTCGGTCCGGCCTGCGGTGCGGTTTATTGAGAAAGACCATCTTATCGTTATTCCCACCTTCCCCCACGGTCTCATACTCCAGCTCGCCGGACAAATTGGATATGCGCGAAAAACTCAAGTTCAGAAAAATGCCCAGCTTTACCTCGAAAATATAGTTTCCCATATAGCTGTCCTGAGTCATTATCCCCACCTCCGCTTAAACCCGGCTCAGACACGGAACGCATTTTCAGGCTCCTGATTCAGCCTGGAATTGATCCGGGATATCTCCCGGCACCACCGGAGCCGGTCCCGGTGGCTCATCTGCATGATATCGTCATGGCTCCAGTGCATGTAATACGCGATAAAAGCCGCCTCCTCATATATCTTGTCCGCCGGATATACCGTCAAAGCCCGGCTTCCATAAAATTTACGGGGATATCAATCTGCTGGCCGCAGTGAGGACACACCCCTTTGTAGGACGGCACGTCCATGGTATTGATCCGCTGGTAAAGATCCTGCAGATACGCCAGGTCCATGGTGTAGAGCTTTTCAATCACATTGGTGTCAACCGAAGGAAGGCTTCCGAGCTTTGTGATCACTCTGGCCAGCAAAATGATGGTCAGGTAACCTGGGTTCTGTTGGACCCTCGGGTCCCTCATGGGCAGAATCTCATCCCCCGCGTTGGCCAGGCGCATGATTCCTTCCCGGTGCACATTCCCATTCATATCCACAAATCCTCTCGGAAGCGTAAACTCAAATTCTGTTTGAAATGCCATACTTTGATTCCTCCCATCATATTTTCAGACAGTATAACACATCGCCTGCAACAAACCCGCAACAAAACCCCCGCCCCATCCGCTACAATCTTCTCTCCAGCTCCCCCACGGAAAACTCCGCCCAGCTGTAGCCGGGCATATAATCATGCCGGTACAGGCTCACGGCCCGCAAATCTCCCTCCAGAAAGCGGTAGCTGTCACAGTCCAGCAGCTCCGGTACGATGGCCAGGCTGTTGTACCCTCTCACCAGAATTTCCTCCGCCCCCGCTCTTTTAAGCGCCGCCCGCAGCTCCGTCACAATGGTGCGGAAATAGCTTTTCTGGGAAATACTGTCCACCCCGTCCTCCCACAATATGGTGCGGGCATCGCTGTTGGACACGCTGGCGCCCCGCCGGTCCACCAGATAGGCCAGCAGTTCTTTGGCTTTCGAGCGCTTAAACAACAGCGGGCTGCCGTCCACAAAAACCTCAAAACCGCCGAAGGTCTGAACCCTCACCCGCTTGCCGCCTCCCGCTTCTCCGTACAGAAAGGAAAGCTGGCGCCGCACATCCTCCGGCTGAACCGGCTTGAGCAGGTATCCTGCCGCGTGGATGCGAAATGCGTCCACCGCATACTCCGGTCTGCCGGTGACAAAAATGACCTGGATCTTCGGCTGCAGTTCCCTCAGCCGCACTGCCAGCAAAAGCCCGTTCATCCCTCCCAGCCGGGTCTCCAGAAATGCGATGTCCACCTGGCTTTTTGCCCCATACTCCAGCGCCGTTTCCGGCTCTCCAAAGCTGCAAATCCTTTGCCCCGGGGAGATCATTTCCAGTATTTCCGCCAGTTTTCTCACTGCAAAGGGGTCATTATCAACAATCATACAATTCACCAACTACTCACTCCCCTTACAAATCCACGTATCCGTCCTGTTCTAAAATTGGAATGAGGGGGATACCACGGGCTTCCGCATTCAAACGGCCTCCGTTGCATCCTCCTCATCCGCTCATCCCAAGATGGGTCCATTAAGATACTCTTGTCATCCCCTCATGGGCAATCTCCAGTGTCTCGATCGCCACCTCCGAGGAGGTCGCATTAAAATCAGGCGCCGTGTATTTGGTGGGCCACGCATTGATCACCTGCCAGGATGCCGCAGGAGTTTCCTCCTCATCCAGCAGCGTAATGGTGATGGTCTTTCTCTGAACCGCCCCGTTGACGCCCTCCGCAATCCACTCGTAAAGCACCATGGAATCCGCCAGGCCCTGTTTCAAGGTAATATTGCCGTATTTTTTCAGACCCGGAATCTTCATCGGCGTCTGAACCATATCGCCCTCCCGGTACTCCATCACGTCGACCGAGGCGTCAAACCCGGTCACCTCGGAAAAACCTCCCGCTTCCAGGCCGTCTATCTCAACCTTATATCTAAAACGTCCATGTGGATACGCCATTTATCGTTCACTCCTTCCTTCTACTCTGCCGCCTCGTTGGTCTTCTGGGTGATTCGGAAGATCACAAATTCAGCAGGCTTCACAGGGGCAACGCCGATCACACAGATCAGACGGCCGTTGTCAATGTCGTCCTGGCTCATGGTCTCCCTGCCCACACTCACATAGAAGGCCTCCTCAGGAGTGGCCCCCGCCAGCGAACCGCCCCGCCACAGGCCGGTCAGGAACACGCTGATCGTCCGCTGCACGCGCACCCACAGCGTCTCGTCGTTTGGCTCAAATACAGCCCAGCTCGTGTTGGCCTTGATGGACTCTTCAATGAAAATGAACAGGCGGCGGACATTGATATATTTCCACGAGGGATTGCTGCTTGCGGTCCTCGCCCCCCAAACCCGGATTCCCTGTCCCGGGAACACCCGGATCAGGTTTACGCCCTTGGGGTTTAAGATATCCTGTTCTCCCTTGTTGAACTGACAGTCCAGACCCACGCAGGCTCTCACCACCTCATTGGCCGGAGCCTTGTGAACCCCTCTTGTATTATCAGTTCTTCCATATATTCCCATTATTGCCCCAGAAGGAGGAATCATGATATTTTTCTTGTCCAGCGGGTCGAATACCATCAGCCAGGGATGGTACAGAGCCGCGTAGGTGGAATCAAATATATCCCTGTGGGCGATGATATCGCTTACCTTTTTGGCCTCCCTCGGCATATCCAGCACCGCAAACCGGCTGGCCAGATTTTCACAGTGCGCCACCAGAGTCAGCTGCACATTGGGGTCCGTCACTCCCGGAACCGCCATGATGGACACCACGTCGTTGTCGATAAAGGACTGGATGCCGGTGCGGTTGCCCGCTCCGTTGTCCGTACCGATAAAATCGGCCGCCGAGATGGAGGAAACCGAACCGTTGCTCCCTCCCTCAAAGGTCACAAAACGTCCCATAATCTCGGCTATGGGTACCGTTTCCTCCTTGCCGTCCCAGGAAACCGCCACCAGATCGGATTTGGCCATCCTCTTGCCAATATAGTTCGCCTCGTTGATGTTGAGGGACACGTTCTCGTATGTTTCCGTGATATCCTTGTACTTCACCTCAATCAAAGCTTCGCAGGTAGTGATGACCTGCAGCGGCACCATATTCGTGTCCACAATGGAGGCGGGAATCTCGTGCTCAAAAGAAAGCACGTTGTCCCGGCTCTTTACAACCCTGGTGTAGGCCGTTCCCTCCCCATCGGGATAGGCCACCACGTCGCCCGGATAAAAGCCCACGCTGCTTTTCACTCTGTAAGTTCCGTTCTCCACCTTCAACACCTGGGTCTTGGCCTTGCTGGAGGGACGGATGGAGATGGTGATGTCATTTCCCCAGAGCCCGGGGTTCCGGGCGGTAAAGGAAACGCCCCCGGCCGCGCCCTGCGCATGTTTGGCATCTCCCGGCGCCACCCGCATCACAAAACAGCGCGGCCCGCCGTTCACAAAAAACGCTTCCACCGCATAGGCGAGGAACCGGTACCCGCCGAACTCATGATCGGATAAATATCCACCATAGATTCTCTTAAAATCGGAAAAATTGGTCACCAGCTGCGGAAGCCCCACAACCGGTCCCCGCTCCGCCAGTCCTACAAATCCGGCCGTGCTGGTCCCAACGCCCTCCATCGGTTTTGCCCCGGATTCAAACTCTTCCACATATACACCTGGTGATAAATATTCTGCCATATATTCCCAGTTTCATTTTCTGCTATACCCAATGAAACCAGATCCCTCCTTTCTTGTGAAGCCTGGACTATCATTTCATTATACAGCATACTTCTACACATTTTAATAAACATGGCAAAGAATGCTGCTGTTTTATTGATTTTTTCCCGCCTCCCTGCTGCATTTCCGGTAAAATGTCTCCAATACGGGGCTGGGAGGCCCGTCCAAATCCTTAATACAGACCTTCTCAAAGGCTTCGTACTGCCGTTTCATCTGGCGGTAATCCCCCATTCCTCTGTAGCATTCCAGCCGTTTCTCCTCCAGTTCCTCCGAATATGGGTCCAACTGAGCGGCGCTCCTGTAAAATACCTCCGCCCGCTCATAATTTCCTTCCCCCAGATAGCTGTCCCCCAGCAGCCGGCAGCCCTTCTCAAAGATTCTGTCGTAATAATTTCCCAGTTCCTCCGACCACTGGTTGTCAATGTTCTCCAGATAACGGCCCCAGTACCGCTCGAACCGCTCCTCCTTCCCACGGAGACGTTCCACCGCTCCTGTCTCCACCATACGGCTGATCTCTTCCAAATCTGAAAACTCCTGCTGGATCATCTCGACCGGGAGACTGTATCTCCTGTCCTGATAGCGGATCAGTCCCTCCAGATGATAAGCGGACAATTCTTTGCGTATGCTGTAAATCATGTTGTGGAGCATAGCCACCGCGTTGTCCGGTATCTCCTCCGGCCACAGGGTTTTGATCAGCTGCTTGCGCTCCACGGGCTTCCCCTTCATCTCTACCAGGTAGGCGAACAACTCCCGTCCTTTTTTCGTTCTCCAGGACAGCGCTTTCCCGCTGTCAGGAAGGAGCGCCCTGAAGGTGCCGAAGGGATTTACCAAAAGGCGGACGCCCGACTTCTGTTCCAGCGCCATATACTCGGCATCCAGCTCCTTCAGCGCTTCCCGGTCCTGTTCCCTGAGATAGGGAACCGCCAGGCCATTCTCCTTCAGAAAAAACAGGGCGTTATTAATCTGTGTCCCATAGCGCTCCCGATCCTCCCTCAGATGCAGAAACGCCTTATAAAGGCTCCGGTAGGCGCTGAATCTGTTTTCCTTGCCAAATTGGATATCGCCCTGATTCAGGTACGACTCCATCCCGGAATACCGTCCGGCCGCATAGGCGTATTGGGCCGCCATTTCCAGACTTTCAAGATCCATTTCCACTTCCTGCTCCTCCAGAAAATCCAGCGCTTCTCCCAAGAGCCTGAGATGTTCCTCCCTCAGGAGCTCCCGCCCGCAAAGCCCCAAAAGCCCGGATAGCTGCTCTGTGAGCCTTCCGTCCAGCCCGCAGCGGACCGCCCGGATATATTCCCTTTTTTTAACATAAAACGTCAACAGGCGTGACAGTATCTCCTGTTTCCGATTCTGAGCGCATTTCCGAACGAGGTATTCCCGGAAAAAGGGAATATAATGATAGATTCCTTCTTGGTACTGCAAAAACAAATTCCCGTGGAATACGCGGTGTAAATGTTCCATGAAACGTTCATCCTCCAGCGCCGCCATACCGCTTTCTCCGGTAAAGTCCCGGGGCACTGCGGTGGAAATGATAAATTCCCACAAATCCCCCTCGATTCCCCTCTCAGACAAGGCTTCGTCCAGGTAGTCTCCCAGATATGTGTTGAGAAAGATTTCATCCCAATCCCACTTACCCGCGCACTGCCGCAGATAACGGGTGAGCAGCACAATTCCCGCAGGCCAGCCCTCCGTCTGACCGTACACCCAGTCTGCCTGATCTCCGCCGGATTCGGGCAATTCCCGAAACATATACTCCCTGGTTTCCTCCCGGGTCCAGAACAGAGTCTCGCCGCCCAGCGCAAGGCACTCCCCATTCAGAATCGGCCGGAGCAGGAACCCCGGTATCTCCCGGTTGGTGATCAGTATAATGGACAACTCATCCGGTCGGTACTTCACCATCTGATCCATCATAGCGTTTATCCCATCTCCGGTGATTGTCTCAAAAGAATCGATTACCAGGCAGTACCGTTCCCCACCCGCCCGGAGCGCCTCCGACGCCCCGCCCAGCAGGGAGCGCAGCCGCTCCGGCGGCGGAATTTCAAATTTCTCTCCACCCCATGCCGTCACTCCCCGCTGGGGATTCCGACCTGGTATCTGGGAGAACAGATACTCCATGTGTTCCAAAAACAGATACTCCTGATTGTCCGTGGAATCCAGATTGTACCACAAAACCTGGACGCCGTGTTCCCGGACATACCGGGAAATAAAAACTGTTTTTCCGCTTCCAAAGGGCTGCGAAATCACACACAAGGGATACTGCCCACTTTTCAGAGCGGCGGGGACCGCTTTTTTTACCGCATCGGGCCGCTGGTCGGGCGGTTTTATCTTCTGTCTCAATAGCATGTACTCAACTCCTTGTTAATGCCTTCGACAACCTGTATGTGCTCTCTATGAAGCGCCTTTCACCAAATCCCTGACCCGCTTCCTATTTTCAGCCGGAACCAGGTCTACCACCTGACTCACAGGAAGCACAGGTGGGCCACTGGAAGAGCTTGAAGAACTGGAAGAGCTGGAAGAACTGGAAGAGCTGATAGAACCGGACTGGTATCCCCCCGTCCCACTTTCGTATTCCGGCACCACAGCCAGCCCCCCGGAAGCGCCCGAAGAGACAGCACCGTCTGCTCCGGCAGTTTGATCCGGTCTCTCTCTCATCGCATGGGGAGCACCGGCATCCGGTTTCTCTTTTAATTTCGTGAATGCACTCACTAGATTAATAGCCGTATTGGCGCCCCCCACCAGACCGCCAAAACCACCCGCGGCCACGTTCGCTATTTTCCATCCTCTGCTGTTCGGTTTTGCCGCCGCCCCTATCCCGGTAATTCCGCTGAATATCTTTCCGGCCCCACCCAGGCATCCTACAATCACACTTTTGAGCGCCTTCTCTTTTTTATCTTCCTTATAGAATTTATAACAATCAAGTATAGACTTTACTGCCCCGGCCGTTCCTCCCAGTATATTTATGACTCCGCCCGTAATCCCCATCGCCTTTTGAAGGCCTTTATTGCTGGCCTTCCCGGCCGCTCCGCCTGCAATATTTGTCCCACCATAAAGCAGCCCCAAAAGCCCCTCTGCCACCCCGAACCCTTTTGATACACCGCTGGTCTCTTTATCTGTACAAGTATCCACCAGTCCCAGCGCGTTGTTGAGAAGACCCACCGCACCCGAGGAGATCGCCAGATTATTACTGCGTTCTCCATGTTTATTTTTTTCCTCATCTGTCAAACCGACGTTGGTAGACATCAAATCCTCCGAAGCTCCCCACAATGTCAGCGCGTCCCCCACATTACCTGACAAGCCCGCCAAACCGCCTACGCCGAAATCTTTCAACCCGTCCATTAAACCCATATATCATCCTCCTCCACAAAACCCAGGCCCATAACCTACCGCATTTTCTCCTGCTTTATCAGCAGATTCTGTTCCACCGCCTCCTCGTAGGTCAATTCCCCCTTGCAAATCTGTGAAAAGGACGGGTAGAGAATGCGCACTCCGGCCATCATAATCTCATAGATCCGGATAATCTCAGCCGCCTGCTCCCCGCAATCCTTCGCCTCATCCAGAAACAGGACGTGGCGGAGATATATTTTCATCAGATTGTAATCAATGCCCGACGCCCCTATGGGCATGTAGAAATTCATCTCAGACATGGCGTGCTCCAGCTCCGGACAGCACCGGGGCTCTACATCCGCATCCATCACAATCATCAGCTCAACCCTGGGCACGTCGGGCAGGCAGTCATAGGTGGTACAGCAGGCCATCACCCCGCATTCCTGATCCGGGTAAATTCTGAAAAGGCTCTTAATTAACAGATTTTCATCGTCCGTCTCCGCCAGGTTGTTAAACTCCGTAATAGATTCCAGCTTATCCTTCAGAGCTTCGATCAGTTCCGTTTTCCACTTCCGCATCATAGTTTTTATCCTCTTTTCATGATTTACTTCCCATCTGCACCGCCAGGTAGCCGAAGTCCTCATCTGTGAGAATCTTTCCGTACTTGGCAAAATTGACCTTTACCGCCTCCACCAGATGCCGGTTGGCAAGGGCGCTTCCCTCCGCGGCTGCAAGATAAGCGGCTCCAGTCAGGGCTTCCTTGATACTGCTCCCAGACATCTCAAATGTTTCGGCAAGGTACTCAAAATTTAACTCCTCTTCCCTGGGAACCGCCTCGGGAATTAAGGTTTTCCAGAGTTTCAGCCTGGTTCGGGCGTCGGGGAATCTGAATTTAACCATAAATTGAATTCTCCGCTTAAAGGCGTCGTCAATATTGTTGATGTAATTTGTAGCCAGAATCGCGATTCCTTCGAAATCCTCCAGCTTCTGGAGCAGGTGTGCTGTCTCCGAGTTGGCGTTGCGGTCATTGGAGTCCCTTACCTCTGAGCGCTTGGCAAACAGGGCATCCGCCTCATCGAAGAACAGAAGGGCATTGATATTTTTCACCCTGGCGAAAAGGTCCGAAATGTTCTTTTCCGTCTCCCCGATGTACTTGCTCACCATCCGGGACAGATCCACCCGGTAGAGATCCAGTCCCAGATCATTGGCAATCACCTGGGCGGCCATGGTTTTGCCCGTGCCCGGCGAGCCATAAAACAGAGCGCACACGCCGCGCCCGTAGGCCGTTTTCCTGTGAAATCCCCACTCCTCGCCCACAATGCTCCTGTATTTCACCTGGTTGCAGATCATGTCCAACAGCCGCCGCTGTTCATGGCTCACCACCAGATCATTCCAGGTATAGACGGATTTCACCAGATTCGCGCAGTGCCCCAGCTGATTGGCGGACTGCTGGGCTACGCTGCATCGGATATCCTCTCTGGAGATACACTCTCCCTGCCTTCCCAGACGGATCAGGTCGGCCGTCCTCAGCACCTCCTCCACTCCACGGGTGCTCAGCACATACTGTCCGGCGCAGAGCTTTAAGTCCAGGCTTTTATCCAGACGGTATTCCCTTGCCAAACGCTGCCACAGCGCCATCTTTTCCTGAGCCGAAAGCATGGGAAGCTCCATCCGCATCACATGAAGGTCATAGTCCAGCAGATAATCCGCCTGCTCAAGAGACGCCCACAGGGCGCAGCCGTACTCCCGGCCCAGTGCGTCCATGATAGCCTCCAACCCCGGAGGCCGCGTGAAAAAGCGTCCTTCATCCCGCGCCTGCCCCTCCCAAATCTGGGATTTCAGAGAACAAAAGCAGACCAGAGAGCCTGTGACGATGCTCTCGATTCCAATCCGCCGCATCAGTTTCCGAACTTCCCCAAGATTTCCCAGGTATAGCTTGCAGGCGTCCACAAACAGGATGTTGACTCCCAAAGTCCGGGCTGTCTGGCGAATCAGAAAACGCTTCCCGATCCCGGGCGGGCCATAGAGATTGATAACGCTTCCCCCATTTTCGGAATAGCCAGGCAATCCTGTGAGCCAGGCAGTCAATTTCCGCACCATGTCCTGCCGTATCAGCAGTTCTTCAGACATTCCATCATCTGGCCGGAACAAGTCCGCATACAGCGCAAGATCGTCAGAACAAGCTTCATAGCCGTGAAGAAAACTGTATATACGCGGATGCATTTGCAGCTGACGCTCCGCGGCGCTCATTTCCGGGATACGGTACGTGTCCACCACATAACGGAAAAGCCGCCCCGAGCCGTCCAGCAGCTCCCCCTCATCCTCTGCATTCCTTCCCGACAACTCCCAAAGGGAAAGGATCAGTCCGGCGGTGGGGTATTTCATCCTGACGTCGCCCTGAATATACATGAAGATCAGCTGATATTTTTGGTCACAGGCCATCATGGAGAGCACCGCTGCAAACTTTTCCAGCTCAGATAGCTCCAGCCTGTTAAAAAGCACCGTGAGCCGAAAAGTTTTCCATTTTTCCCCAGAAAATTGCAATCTGCTGCGTATATGAAACACAGCGCTCTCCGTCATTCTGCGAACATCCTCCCTCGGAATCTCCCACATGGGGGACCGGCCCTCCTCATCCCCGCTGGAAACCGCCTTGTCACTGGAAATTTCCCTGAGAATTTCCTCCAGATTCACCGCCGTCCCCCGAAGATGCAGATTATCGATCCTGACCTGATTTTCCCCCTTTGTGATCTCTATCCGCAGAATACAGGCTACGGACAGCAGCATGTCCGACAGGCAGAATAAATCCTTCCAATATTCGGCCTCGTCGGCATATCCTTTAGCCGCCAGCCGCTCCTCAAAGTATTCCTGATACAAATTTCGGATTCTCATAGGCATCATCCTGTTTTTGTTATATTGTAACTCGCAACTATAAACAATTCTCTAAACATTCCTCCCCTCCCCTATAATGCAAATGTTGTACCGCAGAACAAAAAAATCCCGATGACGGATCATCGGGATTTTAAAGATGTGAAAATAAAGCGGAACGTTGACCTTCGGATTGCTCTGACAATCTCTCGCATTCAAAATCAGGCGCTGCCGCATGACTGCGGACAGCGCCCAACTGATCACTCCATTAAATTGTATTCCCCCAGGGGATTTTTAATTCATTTTTGCCATTCACTGCCTGGCCTCCGACACCCCCATCACCTCCCACCGGTAATTCTCATAAGCCTGCCGCAGCGCCATGGACGCGCTCTCCCAGGCCGCCTGTTTTTCCAGGTAGGAAGCCTCCCCCTCCAGGTACTCGGTGTTTGTCAGCATTCCGGCGCTCTGCTTGTTTTGCAGGGAGTTGTAGATCATCTGCGCGCTCTCCCAGGAGGCCGCGGCCCCCTCGTAGGCTGTGCGCTTCTCCACCACCGTCTGGTACAGGGAATTTAAGTCCGCTTCCGCCTCGCCCTCGGCCTGGTTCACCTGCTTTTCCCGGCGGTTCTGGGCCGCGGTTCCCACCGCCTTTGCATGGCGGGCGCTGAGCACGGAACTGTTGTTGCCCAGAGCCTTGTTCCGGTCCGCCTCAACATCGATGGCAGCCACGGCGGCCAAATCCGGCGCGGGAACGGCCCCGATCTCCACCTGGGCCCCCGGCTCCATACCCAGCAGAAGCAGCAGGTCGGCCTTCAGCTGGGCAGCCTGTTCCTCCATGGATGCCGCCGCATTGCGCGCATTTGTCAAACGCTGCTCCGCCGCCTGCACGTCCGCCAGGGTCGCCGAACCGATGGAATACCGGGCTTTGACGGCCTCCCAGGAGGCCAGGGCCGCCTCCGCGGATTTGGCCTTTGCCCGGGCGTTTACCGCCATCTGGTTGTAGGAGTTCATCAGCGCCTGGGCGGCCATGGTCAGGGAGTCGGCCTCCTTCTCCAGGGAGCGGGTGCTTTTCTCCCCGGTCATCTTGTCAATCTGTTTATACATGTTTCGGGCGGAGCTCTTCAGCATAGCCGCGTTGGAGGCGTAAAGGGACGAGGCGGCGGCGTCCGAATCCTTCATATCCTCCGCTTTGCTCTCCATGTCCCACTGCTCCCATTTAAAGGCATCCCACATGTCCTGGTAGGTCTGCACGTTGTTGTTGTAGTCGTCTATCTTTTCCTTTAACCCCGGATTTCTGGCCTTCAGCAGCTCCCGCAAGTCCTGGTACTGGATCACCCGCGTCCCTGTTTCTGCCCCTGTTTCCGCCCCTGTTTCCACCTCTATTTCCGCCCCTGTCTCCGCCCCCAAGGCGGTATTCGCCCCGCCAATAGACAGCGCAAAACAGAGAAGAACCATCCGGGCCGCAGTCACTGTCACTGCCGCTGCCCTACTGCGCGGTTTACGACCGCCGCGTACCTGGCCTTCCGTTCCCCCGTACCGCAGGCATTTCCGCCCGCTCACATTCCATTTCATCCGTCCACCTCCCCGTCAGGACCCGGCCAGGCCGTTCACAGCCCAGTCGTAATCCACCTGGGCATTCAGCAGGTCCAGCTGTTTGGTCTTAACCGAAGTCTCCGCCACGGCGTAGGACGTCTGCTGCTTCTGGTACGCGTTGGGGGTAATGGTCCCGGCCGCCATTTTCGTCTCCGCCGCCCGCATATTATCCTGTTCCAGGGCAAACGCCTGCAGCGCCTGGTCGTAATTGTCCTTCGCCAGCAGCAGATTCCGGTAGGAGTTCTTGATGCCGTTGGCCGCGGACTCACGCTGGCTCTTTAAGGACTGCTCCAGTTTGTCTCTGGTGGAGCCGTAGGCTGCGTTGGCCAGCTGCTTTTGCAGGATTTTCAGGCTGTAGCTGTTCGCAAGCCCCCGCTCCACATCCGCCTCCGGGTCGATGGCCAAGATCCGGTCCAGCTCCGGTTCCGGGAGCGGCCCGATCTCCACCGCGGCCCCGTAGGTCCAGCCCAGCATCAGGCACAGGCTCTCCTTCGTCTTGTCAACTCCGCTCTGGGCGGAAATGATGGAGGCCCGGGCCGATTCCACCGCGTCCTGAGCGCTCAGAAGCTCAGACTGGACGGACATACCCGCGGCCAGCTTTGTATTTACGGATTGCAGGGACAGCTCCGCCTGCTGTTTGGACGCGTTTAAACTGTCCAGACTGTAGACCTGCTTCCAGTAGCTGATCATCTGTCCCTGGGCGCTCTTCACCAGACCCGCCTCTGTCTTGTCGTAGCCCAGCTTCTTGATCTCCCCGTCGTCCACGTTGTCATCGCCCTTTTCCATCAGGTTGTCGGCCTGGACCTTGCTGCTCAAATAGGAGCTCAAACGGCTGGCGAACCCGGCCTCGTCCGGGTCCGGGTAATCCAGATTATTTAAAATGTCCTGGGCCGCCTCGTAATAGTCGTCGGAAATATCGTCCTTATCCTGATCCCGGTAATCCTTGTACTCGATCTGATTCTGGATCACCGTGTTGTTGTACTCGTGAACCAGGTCGGCGATCTCCCCGAACTCCAGCTTGTCGTCCCGCAGGGAAGCCCATTTTTCCGCCGTGTAGGCGAACTCCGGGCTGCCGGCCAGGGCGGTTAAGGGCAGGGCCGTTCCTGTTCCCGCGCCCAATCCCGTTCCCATTGCCAGGGCCAGGCAGACCGCGCTTATTCTTTTTTGCCTCATAGGGGGTACCTCCTTACAGATCCAGCACGACGCGTTTCCGGTCGCCGTTCATCAGCGCATAGTAGACCGGCAGCAAAAACAGCGCGACCAGTATGCCGGCGCTGAGTCCGCCGATATTTACCACCGCCAGTCCCTGGGTGGTGGAGCCGCTGCTTCCCATCGCCAGAGCCATGGGGATCATGGACAGAATGGTGGTCAGGCTGGTCATCAGGATGGGCCGCAGCCTGGTGGCCCCCGCCTCGATCAGGGACGTTTTTAAGTCCATGGTCATGCGGTACTGGTTCACCGTGTCCACGTAGAGGATGCCGTTGTTTACCACCGTCCCGATCAGAATCAGGAATCCCAGCAGGGACGTCATGCTGATGGTAACGCCCGTCAGCTTCAGCAGCCCGAAGGAGCCCACTAGGCTGAAGGGAATGGTGGTCATGACCATGAAGGAGAATTTCGGCGACTCGAACTGCGCCGACATCACCACAAATACCATGAATACCGCAATGGCGATGGCCCGGTACAGGGCGGAAAATTCCTCCTGCATCATCCGGTCCATTGAGTTCACGCCCGTGGTGATGGTGCCCGTCAGGTTGGGACTGATCACCTCGCTGTCGATGGCAGCCTTGACATTTCCCTGGGTATAATCGGCGGTGATGGTGATCTCGTAGGACTTATCCGTCTTGGAAATGGAGGACGGGCTGTCCTTGAAATAAATCTCCGCCACATCCTCCAGCGCCACATAACCGCCGGAGGGTTTGGTGAGGATAATGCCCTTCAACTGATCGATGGTCCGGTACTCGTCCTCGGGATACTCTACCATCACGCTGACTTCCTGGCCGTCCACCTTCAGGGTGGTGGCCTCCACGCCGCTTAACATCTGCTTTACCATGGAGCCGATGCGGGACGCGCTCAGGCCCTCGGCCGCCGCCATGACCGGGTCCACCTTCACGGTGACGATGGGCGCGGTATTCTCGATGCTGGAGTGCACGTTGATCACGTCGTCCCGGTCCGTCATTTCCTTCACAATCTTGTCGCTGACCTCTTTGAGCTCATCGTACTGGGTGCCGTGAAGGATCACCTGGTAGTCGGTTCTGCGCCGCATGAAACTCATGGAGCTGGACGCCTCCACCGTGATGGTGCAGTTATCGATGTCCGCCATCTCCTTTTTCCACTTATCCGCCACATCGTCCGTGGACATATCGCGGTCGTCCCTCAGATAACCGGTAATGGTGCCGCTGTTGTTATTGTAGCGCAGCATGTAGGACTCCACGTTGGGATCCGCCTTCACCACCGCCTCGGCCCGGTTTAACATATCCTCGGCCTGCTCGGAAAGGATACCCGGCCTGGTCTCGATGGTGACGCTGACCGTACCCGTGTCGTCCGCGGTCATCAGCTCAGATTCCATACCGCTTGCCAGAATCACCGTGACCACCACGATCACCACCGATACCCCCATGACGATCAGGCGGTGCCCCAGCAATTTTCCCATAATTTTCCGGTACAGGTTCTGCATGTGCACCACCGGCCGGTTCATGGGCGCCCGCTCCGTCTCCTTCGGCTTATACATCAGGTAACACAGGGGCACCACCGTCATGGCCGAAAGCAGGGACGACATCATACAGAACACGATGGTGTAGCCCATGGGTTTGAACATCTGACCGGTCATACCCTGCAAAAATGCCAGCGGAATGAACACCACGCAGGTGGTCACCGTGGAACCCAGAATGGACTGCACCACGATGCCGGTTCCGCCGAGAGCCGCCTTGGCGTAGCCTAAAAGCCCCCGGTCCTCAGAGTCCGCCGTAGCCCGGAAACAGCTTTCCAGCACCACGATGGAGTTATCCACCATCATGCCCACGCCCAGCACCAGGGCGCTCATGGTGATAACGTTCAGGGAAAAGCCCGCCGACGTCATCAGAATCATGGACAGCAGAATGGAAGTGGGAATAGAGCTGCCCACGATCAGGGATGCCTTGTAATCCCCGAAGAAAATGAAAATGATCGCCATGGAGATCACCACGGCCAGCACCATAGTGACCGCCACGTCCTGGAGGGAGCTTAAAATCGTGTCCGCCGTATCCCGGGCCACGGTGATGGTCAGCCCATCGTCCGCCGCTTCCAGGGAGGCCACCGCCTTCTGAACCGCCTTGGACACCTCCATAGCCGTGCTGCTCTGCTGCTTTTTAATGGAAATGGAAATAGTTTCCTGGCCGTTGTAGCGGGAAATGCTGCCGCGGCTCTTCTCTGCCTCATAGATGCTGGCAATGTCCTCCAAATAGACGATTTTGCCCGATCCCGTAGTGATGGGAACCCGCTTCAGATCGTCCAGGGTGTCGTTCTCCATGGAAGTGGACACGGACAATTCCAGATTTCCGGCCACCGTGTCGCCTGAAGGGTAGGCCAGGCTGGCCGCGGACAGCGCCGATGTGATCTGGTCCACCGTCACCTTGTACTGGGCCATTTTCTCCGATTGCAGCTCGATCCGTATGTACTCCGAGGAACCGCCCATGGCCTCCACATCCGCCACGGAGGAGATTTTCTTGAGCTCGGGCACCACCTTCTGATCCACGTAATCGTAGAGGCTCGGCTCGCTGTCGTGAGCCACGGTGAGCGACATGGTGGTAGCGGAATTGTTGTTCATCTCCATCACCGAGGTCTCCACATCGTCCGGCAGCCTGCGCTCCAGACTGTCCATCTTCTTTTTCAGGTTCTCATAGGCCTCATCCATGTCCGTGCCGTAATCGTATTCCAGCATCACCATGGCCCTGCCCTCCGAGGAGGAGGAGCTCATGCTCTTCACGCCCTCCAGGGTGCTGACCTCGTCCTCAATGGGCTCCGTCACCAGCTCGCACACGTCCTCCGGGCCCGCCCCGGAATAGGGGGCCATGATGATCAGCATGGGCTGGTCCGTCTCCGGCATCCGCTCCAGAGTGGCGGAAAAGACTGAGGAAATACCGAACACCAGCAGGCACAGCAGCGCCATGACCGTAGCCACGGGCCGCTTCAGCACAAATTTTGTGATTCCCATATGTCAGTCCCCCCTACCGCGCCTGGGCGCTTTGGCCGCCTACGCCGCCCGCACTCTGGCCGCCCGCTCCGTCCGCACTCTGGCCGCCCGCGCCGTCCGCGCCTTGGCTGCCCGCGCCGTCCGCACTCTGGCCGCCTGCACTGCCCGCGCCTTGACCGCCTGCGCCGTCCGCACTCTGGCTGCCCGCGCCGCCCGCACCCTGGCCGCCTGCGCCTCCTGCCGGCCCCGTTTCCGGCCCGGTTGCCTCGCCTGCGGGCTGACCGGCCGCATCGTCTGCGCCGCCTGCCCCCTTCAGCTCCACCTTCGCCCCCTCATACAAATCGGAACTCCAGGTGCTGATCACCAGATCGTCCATATTTAAACCGCCCAAAATCTCGGCGTTCTGGGAGTCGTAGATTCCCACTTCCACAGCGGTACGCTCCACCTCGCCGTCCCGGTAGAGGTACACATAACCGTCTCCGTTGCTGTAGTAGATGGCGTCCACGGGCACCAGCATGGCGTTTTCCGTGCGGTCCGTCACCAGGCTCAGCTTGACCGTGCTGCCCGTGGGAATTGCGTCCGCGCCCTCCAGCTGGGCCTTCACCTTAAACAGTCCGGTATCCGCGTCCACCATGGCGCTGATTTCGCTAACATACGCCTTGTAGGCCGTTCCGTTTTTCGTGATGTCCAGCTGGTCCCCCACGGTGATGTTGGCCATCATCCGCTCCGTCACATAGAAAGACACCCGTTTGTCGCCCTCGCCTGCGATCACGCAGAGCTGGGTGGACTGGCCCACGCTGTCGTGCACCTCGATGTCGCAGCTCTCCACCCGGCCGCCAATGGGCGCAGTCACGGTGCTGTACTCCACCTGCCGGTCGTAGGCCAATTTGGCGGACTCATACTGCAGCTGGGCAGACTTGGCCTTGTTGCTGTACTGCTCATAGTCCTGGGCCGACAGATCGCCGCTGGCGTAAAGAATCTGCATACGGTTTAAATTGCTCCTGGCCTCGGACAGGGACACCTCCGCCGCGTCCAGGGAATTTCTGGCAGTCTCCACCTGTTTGGTATCGATCTCGCAGAGTACCTGCCCGGCCGTCACCGTGTCCCCGGCCTTCACCATCACCGCGGTCACGTCCCCCGAGGCCTTGGCGTACACGTAAACCACATCCGCCGGTTCC
>QFCH01001918.1_pt1 | contig 19425 bp, 15 predicted proteins | sample 5346071 | NCBI WGS metagenome assembly QFCH01 (sample SAMN09062255, study PRJNA434731) | Human gut metagenome, whole genome shotgun sequencing project. | isolation source: stool timepoint B chromium assembly | host: Homo sapiens | collected 2015
GTAAAAACCGGTCTTCGGGACTGGAAGCAGACCGCATATCATGGACGGTACCATTCGTTCATCCGGCAGCAGCTATGGCGTTCGAAATGTGAATGCACGGATTGGGCTGGTGTTCGGAGAAGGTTTTGGCTTGACCTATGAAAGCCGTCTCAATAAGGGGACAAGGGTGATCCTTCGTTTCCCGAAACAGCAATTACCCGGCCCTCAGTAAATACTGAGGGCTGTTTGATTATGGAGGAAAAGAGAAACATGGAAGTCACAAAGCTTTTAACAGAATATGAAGACAGTCCCATTGGGGTAGGCAGGCAGCAGCCGGTACTTTCGTGGAATGTAAAAACCGGTCTTCGGGACTGGAAGCAGACCGCATACAGGGTTATTGTAGCAGAAAATGAAGCGGATCTGGAAAATGAAACCAACCTTGTATGGGACAGTCAAAAGATCAAGTCGGATCGTATGAATCATAAGATTGGCAAAAGCCGTCCTCTGGTTTCCGACCACAATTATTTCTGGCGCGTGCAGGTATGGGGGCATGGCAGACCATGGGCGTGCTCTGGGGCGTCTGGCTGTATCTCTGGTGTCGAGGAAAGTGCCCAGGCTACGGGGCGGTTTAAGACGGCTTTACTTGAAGCGTCGGACTGGCATGGTACCTGGATCGGAGAAGTGGAGGATCATGTTTATCATATATTCAGAAAAACATTCACAATTGATGGAGATCTTCAATGTGCGGGGATGTATATTTGCGGTCTTGGGCATTTTGAGCTGTATGTCAACGGCAGTCGATGTACCGACGGGGTACTGGAAAGCGGATGGAGTAATTATGATAAAAGCTGTCAGTATTCCTGCTATGATGTGACCCGGCTTTTAGGGCAGGGGGATAATGGACTGGGCGTTATTTTGGGGGACGGTATGTATAATGTGCCCGGGGGCCGCTATGTCTATTTTCCCAGAAGCTTTGGCAAGTGCAAATTTTTGCTGCAGCTGAATCTGACTTACACAGACGGAAGCCGGCAGGAAATTGTGAGTGGTACGGACTGGTTTATGGCGCCTTCGGCGCTGACTTTTTCCTGTATATACGGCGGTGAAGATTTTGATGCCCGGCTGAAAAAAAGGGGATTTTCCGGGGCAGCTTATCAAATGGATGATTCATGGAAGCCGGCAGTGGCGGTCAATGCCCCAAAGGGGCGACTGATCCCCCGCCTGACGCCGCCCCTAAAGGTTATGGACAGATATGAGACTCAAAGTGTTCGGCGTATTGGGGATGGGAAGTATCTTTGTGATCTGGGAACCAACTTTTCAGGATGGATCAGGGCAGAACTGACGGCAGATCATGCGATGACGGGCCATACGGTTACCTTCACGCCGGCGGAGCTTCTGGATGATCAGGGGCTTCCGGACCAGCGGGTCACCGGAAAGGGGTATGGGTGGACCTACATCATGGATGGAGAAAAATATCAGACGTATCATCCCCGTTTCACTTATACAGGCTTTCGATATGTACTTGTGGAAAATGCAGTGCCATCCTGTGCGGATGTTTTGGATCCAGACACGGGAATGCGCCCTTCCCAGGCCCTGAATCTTCCTGTACTTACGGAATTTTTGGGAGAATTTATTTATCCGGACAGGATAGAAAACGGTGGTTTCTGGTGTGATTCTGATTTGTTTAACCGAATTCACCAAATGATTTGTCAGGCCATATTAAGCAATACAAAAAACATATTTACAGACTGTCCTCATCGTGAAAAACTGGGCTGGCTTGAACAAACGCACCTGATTGGTCCGTCCATTATGTATAATTATAATGTTCATAATCTATATGAAAAGATTGAACAGGATATGGAAGAAGCTCAGTATGAAAACGGGCTTATACCGGATATTTGTCCCCAGTATGTGGTTTTCGGTTATCATGAGGGTTTTAATGATTCTCCGGAGTGGGGCAGTGCTTTGATTATTAATCCGTGGTATATGTATAAACGATTCGGGGATAAGGAAATTTTTTCAAGATATTATGGCCCAATGAAAAAATACATGGATTACCTTACGTCCCGGACACATCATCATATCCTTCATCACGGCCTTGGAGACTGGCTGGATATTGGCCCCATGACCCCATGGTCCCAGAATACGCCGGTGCCGGTGGTGGCCACAAATATTTATTACTATGATCTGAAAATTATGAGTTTTGCTGCCCAAACCGTTGGCAGGGAAGCAGATGCCAAAGCTTACCGGCAGCTCATGGCTCAGGTCTTTGAGGAATATAATCTCCAGTTTTATGATGATCAGACCGGGCGCTATGCCAACGGAAGCCAGGCTGCCCAGGCGATGAGTCTTGTGACCGGGCTTGTTCCTGAGGATCAGGTTTCTAAAGTTCTTGATGTACTTGTCAGGGATATCTGTTCCAGAGATTATCAGACAACGGCCGGGGATATTGGGCATCCGTTTGTCATGGCGGCATTGATGCAATACGGCCGCAGTGACTTGATTGACCGGATGACTGGTATTACAGACCGCCCTGGCTATGGTTATCAGGTGGCCTGCAAAGCCACAACTCTGACCGAAGAATGGGATGGACCGGATCCAAAGCGCCCGCATGGTTCTCAGAACCATTTTATGCTGGGATCCGTGGAAGAATGGTTTTATGGCGGTCTGGCTGGGATTTACAGTATACGGACGCCATATTCTTTTGATGAAATTCAGATTCGTCCATATTTTTCCCAATCCTGCAATCATGTCCAGGCATGGACCATGCATCCCTACGGCAAATTAAGCCTGAACTGGAAACGGTCTGACAATAAGATTTTACTGGACTTTGAAATTCCGCCTAATGCAACGGCTGTTTTTATCAATGATTTGCTTCAAACCCGGGAAAAACTAGGCTCGGGCAGCTATCATTACGAGTTTGAAGAATAAATGTTGATTATTTTCCTGTGATGTGAATATTTTCTAGTAGGATATGAATACCTTACGGTTTAAGCACGAATCATCTGTTGGTATAATAAACACATAAACAAAGGATCCGGAACCTTAAGCTATACAAAATATCTAAAACACACAAACGTACAAACGGGGGATTGAATCATGAATATTCAAAAAGGAAAATCCCATGGATTTTTTAAGAAAGTGGTCAAATACAGGACGTTGCTTTTGATGCTGCTCCCATCGGCGCTGCTGATTTTCATTTTTGCTTATTTACCAATGGGCGGTTTGGTTATGGCATTTGAACGGTTTAATTATGCAGATGGAATTTTTGGAAGCCCATGGGTGGGACTGGAAAATTTTAAGTTTTTCTTTGAATCCGGAAAGGCTTTGTCTGTTACAAGAAATACGGCTTTGTACAATCTGGCCTTTATTGTGATTAACACAACACTGGAAATTTTGTTTGCCATCATTCTCAGTGAAATGGCCGGAAAATGGCTGAAAAAGCTGATGCAGTCTGTGATCTTTCTTCCCTATTTTATTTCCTGGGTTGTTGTGGGTTCTATTGCCTATAGTATTTTATCCTATGAGACAGGGACATTAAACGGCGTGCTTACAAGTATGGGCATGGATCCCATTAATTTTTATGGTGAGTCCGGATGGTGGCCGTTTATCATTGTAGCCTTCTCGGCGTGGAAAGGCGTGGGTTACGGCGTTGTCGTTTACCTGGCAGCAATTCTCGGGGTGGATAATTCCCTGTATGAAGCGGCTTCCATTGACGGTGCCAATATTTTTCAGAGAATCCGTTACATTACACTGCCCAGCATTACACCTACAATTATTACACTGACGCTGTTGGCGCTGGGGAAAATATTCAGAGGAAACCTGGACCTGTTCTATCAGCTGGTCGGACAAAACGGTCTGCTCTTTGACAAAACCGATGTTATTGATACCTATGTTTTCAGGATGACCATTGCGGCAACGGATGTGGGACAGACGGTTGCCATAGGCTTCTATCAATCGGTACTGTGCTTTATCACAATTATTATTGCCAACTGGATTGTTAAGAAAAAAGACGAAAATTATTCGTTATTCTAAAAGAGGAGGGACGGTAAGCATATGATTTCAAAATCAATAGGAAAACGCCGAATGGGCAAAGACGAGAAAATCTTTAAGGCCGTTGGCTACACACTGCTGTTTATCTTTGCAGTTGTCTGCCTGATTCCGTTTCTGATCGTTATCGGTTCTTCCTTTACTTCAGAATCTTCAATTATTAAATATGGATACAGCATTATTCCAAGAGAATTTTCTCTGGACAGTTATAAAACCATATTTGAAAATCCGATGACGATTATTCGCTCGTATGGCGTGACCATCGTTGTAACCATTGTCGGAACCACATTAAGTGTATTTTTAAACACAATGACCGGTTACGTGCTTCAGAGAAAAGACTTTGAATGGAGAAATAAATTTTCCTTTTATTTCTTTTTTACCACACTGTTTTCAGGCGGTCTGATGCCATGGTATATTTTATGCGTTCAGTATCTTCATCTGAAGGACAACATTCTGGCCATGATTCTTCCAGGCGTTGTCTCTGTATGGAATATTCTGCTTGTGAAAGGCTTTATGTCCAGTGTACCTTTTGAGGTTACTGAATCTGCTAAAATCGACGGTGCCGGTGACTTTAAAATCTTCCTTAAACTGATCTGGCCCTTATCCAAACCGGTCATTGCAACGATTGGATTATTTACGGCGCTGACATACTGGAATGACTGGTACAATTCCATGTTGTTTATTAATAATGAAAAGCTGTACAGCCTTCAGTACCAGCTCTATAAGCTGGTCAACGATGCTCAGGCGCTGAAAAATATCGCGGCCGAGTCGGGGATGGTTGTGGACAGTGTGCCTATTGAGGCAACAAAAATGGCATTGACCGTTGTTGTCACAGGCCCCATTATTTTACTTTATCCCTTTGTACAACGATATTTTGTCAAGGGTCTTACATTGGGAGCCGTTAAGGGCTAAGGTATAGAGCAAATATATATATTGAAAAATAAAACGATAGGAGAGAGTATCATGCAGAAAGCAAAAAGATGGATGGCCGCAGCCATGGCCACAACAATGACAGCAGCTGTACTTGCAGGCTGTGGGGGGACTACTGATGTAAAGGATCAGGGCAGCTCCAATAGTTCGGAGGCCGGACAGACAACAGACGGTGCTGCGGATGGGAGCGAAGCTACAGAGGGACTGACTTATAATGGACAGGATGTGTCAGAACCGGTAGAACTTGTGATGTATTATATTGGAGACAAGCCAGAAGATGAGGATAAGGTTCTTGAGCAGATCAATGGTATTTTGAAAGAAAAAATCAATGCCACCCTGACTCTGAAAAATATGTCCATGAGTGATTATAACACTAAATATTCATTGACTCTGGCCGGCGGCGAGAACATTGACCTGATTTATACATCCACATGGGCCTTCTATCAGTCCGAAGCTAATAAAGGTGCTTTTGCAGAGGTTACAGATGATGTGATTAATAATTACATGCCGCTGCATAAGGAAAATCAGGCTGAAGCCTCATGGGGACAGGCAAAAATCGGCGGAAAGGTTTACTTTGTTCCTGGAAATATGGCCAATGTAAGTATGAACGCTGTCTTGATTCGTGGTGATTTAAGAGAAAAATACGGTATCGAGTCCATTGACAGCATGGAAGATCTGGAAGCCTATTATGATGCTGTTCTGGCTGATCCAGATTCAGGGGTACAGTTCCCGTATGCGGCATCTCAGAATAATAATGAAGGCCGTTATGCCATGTTCTTTGCCGGCAATGATTTTGTAAGAATCGAAGGTGCCATTGCGGATTATATTACATATAAATTCAGCGAAGATTTTACACCGGATGATCTTGTATGGATTTACGGCACAGAAGAATATCTGGCGTATGCCAAGGAAATGAAAGAATGGGCCGATAAAGGCTTCTGGTCTAAGAGTGCCATTGCCAATGCAACAGATACAAAGGATGCTTTCCTGAATGGTACAAGTGCTTCTTATATATGGAATCTGGGAACAGTAGGTGCTACAGCTTCTCAGGTGGAGGCTGAACATCCGGAATGGAAGCCTGAGATTTATGATATTACACCGGATGCCCACCGTTTCTTTGCGGCTTATACAGGTGATGGTGTGGCTGTTGTGGCAAATTCCAAACATCAGGACAGAGCATTTATGGCGCTTGATCTGCTTAAGTTTGATGAGGAACTTTATGATCTTCAGCGATTTGGTATCGAAGGGGTTCACTATGAAAAGACAAGTGATACAACATGGCTGCCGGCAGCAGATGCTCAGAAATATCCTTTCGGAAACGGATTCTCATGGGGACTTAAAAACTCTGCCTTTGATATGGTCAGAGAAGATCAGAACAAGGATCAGACTGAAATCGGTGCAAAATGGACTGAAAATGCCGTTGAAAGTCCAACTGCAGCCTTCTCCTTTGATGATACAAATGTGAAAAATGAACTTGCAAACTTAAAGAGTATCTATACACAGTATGTGCCTTTACTTGATCTGGGCCTTGTAGAAGATGTGGAAGCAACACTGGCTGAATTCCAGAAACAGGCTGAAGCCGCAGGCCTTGACAAGATTCTTGAAGAAGCCAAAACACAGCTGACTGCTTATATGGAGTCCATTAAATAAGATAACATCATTCAATGATAAAAATACCATAGCCATACGATATAACACCACCCTATGCGAATCTGTATATACAGATCCCATGGGGTGGTGTTATTTATAGACCAAAACTGCCGGGGATGATTTATGTCTGAGCCAGGCTGCTTTGCACCTTTGGAATTTTCAAGAGATGCGCAGGGACAGTAAAGTCCCTTGCGCTTTTTGCTTTCCCCCTCTTGTGACTCGCTTTATTGTCTGCTATGATAAAAAGGCAGGCAGCTATCTGTCAAAGCATCCACTAAAAGATGATTTGACGGAAGGTGATGATCTGAAAATTTTTTGACTGAATTTTTATTGGAAAGAGGGCGTAGGTTATGTGGCTGGCTTATGCGGTGGGTTCTGCATTTTTTGCAGGAGTGACATCGATCCTGGCAAAATGTGGGATTAAAAAAACAGATGCAACAGTGGCTACGGCAGTCCGAACGGTTGTGATTTTAATTTTTTCGTGGATAATGGTAGGTATTGCAGGATCATGGAGACAGCTTGGGGATGTGGATGCAAAGACCATGATTTTTCTGATTTTGTCAGGCGGGGCTACCGGTGCTTCATGGCTGTGCTATTTTAAGGCACTTCAGCTGGGGGACATTAATAAGGTTGTGCCTATAGATAAATCCAGCACAGTTCTTACAATATTGCTGGCGCTGATTTTTCTCGGGGAAGGGCTTTCGGCGCCAAAGGGAATTGCTGTTTTTATGATTTTGGCAGGAATCCTTTTGATGATTGAAAAAAAGGATGTATCTGACCAGAAAAAAGGGGAAAAACATGGGTGGCTGCTTTATGCTGCAGGCTCGGCTTTTTTTGCCAGTATGACTGCTATTTTGGGGAAAATAGGTATTTCCGGGGTGGAATCGAACCTGGGAACTGCAATTCGAACCTGCGTGGTGCTGGTTATGGCCTGGATGATGGTGGGGATTTCCGGGCGCGTCGGACAGGTGCGCCACATTCCGGCCAGAGAATTGGTGATGATTGGCTGTTCCGGTTTGGCTACCGGTGCCTCCTGGCTTTGCTACTACCGGGCGCTGCAGGACGGGCCTGCCAGTATTGTTGTGCCTATTGACAAGCTGAGTATTTTAGTGACAGTCCTATTTTCATATTTTGTTTTTGGGGAAAAATTAACGCCCAAAGGAATTTGGGGGCTGGTACTTTTGAGTGCAGGAACCATAGCTATGGCTGTTTTGTGAGGAAAAGGGGGAATAAGGCATTGCAGTGGAAGATTACACCGTATGAGGGGAAAGAACCTTATATTTTTATTAGCTATTGTCATAATGATCAGTCTGTTGTTTTTCCTTTGCTGGAAATGATGGATCGTGCCGGATTTCGAGTGTGGTACGATGGCGGTATCCAGTGGGGGGAAAAATGGCCGGATTCTATTGAAAAACATTTGTCTGGCTGTGAAGTGTGTATGGCTTTTTGCTCAAAAGATTCTGCAAAGTCAAAAGAATGTAATATAGAAATTGCTTACGCAATCGATTGTAACCGTAAGCTGCTTTCGGTATATCTGGAAGATGTCCGTCTTGAACCGTGGCTTGAAATGCGGAAAGGTATTTATCAGTCGGCTTTTATGTATGAATATCCCAACTGCCAGGAATTTTTTAAAACTTTATCTCAGGTGGAAATCCTTCAGCCGTGCAGAGATCGGGCTGTCGTGCGCAAAGACGAAATGGATATGCATAAAGATCATGCGGTGTCTAAGAACAAGACCATTCCTGTTCCGGAAATGCCTCTGGCTGATTATGGGACAGAAAATGGGATTTCTGTGTGCGGCGGTGTTTTTTCTGTGTCATGTGCCTGTAGTCTGGGGCAGTCTCTCAGGGAATGCTTTGATCGTGTGGCTTCGACGGAACAGCAGGATGAATTTGGCAAGGACTCTCCTTTAATCAGACATATGAAGATTGTGGAAGCATCTGGTTTTTTGAAAAAGGCATTTTCAGCAGACAAAGAGGCAGAAAATAAAGCGAGGAAAACAACGAAATGTATACATGGGAAGGAAAACATTTGACACTGTATCATATACCGGAAATAAAACATCTGATTTATCACATTACGCCGGTTTTTGAATATCCGGCGCTTATCAAACGATATCAGGCACAGCTTCTGGATCGGGTTTCAGAAATCCAGGCAGATGGGACGGTAAAGGAAACCTATTATATTGACAATCCGGACGAAAACGAAGACCAAATCCTTATTTTATCCTTTGTTCCCGGTGAAAAATATGTCTATATGAATATGGGACTGGTAAAGGATACGGTGACCGTTTCAGCTGTTCCTAAAAAAATGGAATGGAAAACTTTTGAGGCGGCCCAACAGGAGGCGTATGTCTGCTGTGCGGCGGATATGCCATATGGTGACTGCCATATTATAGATGCTGTTACGGCAAAGCCGGTGCCGTGGAAAATGATCACAGACAAGGAAGGCATGGAGACATATGGGATTTATCTGAAACCGGGACACCCTTATTTTGCTTTTTCTGTGAGAAATATGGGCAGAGCATATGTGAATCTGTCTAATATAGAAATTGCCCGATGCTATCTTCATGGTTCCTGGAATTTCCCCAAAGATGTGATAAAGGCAGCCTGGTATCTGGAAAAGGATGATTCGCCGGAAGGGGATTATTTGATCGGAAAAATATTTTTAGAAGAAAAAGAATTTCATGATCCTCAGTGGGCCATTAAATATTTGACTCGATCTGCACAGCGGGGGTACAAAAAAGCAGAAGAATTGCTGAAAATAGGAGGAAAATATGTATAAGTATATTTTATTTGATTTGGACGGCACCCTGACTGATCCTTTTGAGGGAATTACCAGGTCTGTTCAGTATGCTCTTAATGCTTTTGGTGTGAAGGATGAACCTTTGGAAGCCCTGAAGCGTTTTATTGGGCCCCCGTTAAAGGCATCCTTTATGGAATTTTACGGATTTGACAGTGACACAGCTGTGGCCGCAGTGGAAAAATACAGGGAGCGTTTTGCTGACATAGGCATTTATGAAAACCGTCTATTTGACGGTATTCCTCAAATGTTGGAAAAACTGAAGAAAACGGGTCATGTGCTGGCTATTGCTTCATCAAAACCAACGGTCTATGTGGAGCGGATTCTTCAGCATTTTCATATACGGCAATATTTTGATCATGTGATGGGCAGTGAGCTGGACGGCCGAAGAACAGATAAAAAAGAAGTGGTCCAGGCGGTGCTGTTGGATCTTCATATTGAAAAAAACAGCAGGGAAGCGATTATGGTAGGCGATCGTTTCCATGATGTGCAGGGCGCTCGTGCCTGTGGGCTGGACTGTGTAGGCGTTACCTTTGGTTATGGGGGAAAGGATGAACTGGTGCAGGCCGGTGCTGCTGCAGTTGTGGACACCGTGGATGCACTGTATCATTTCCTTGCATTTTAATGGTCTGATGATATAATGGACATATAATTATATAATTAATCGTTAAACTGTTTAATTACACATGAAGCTGTTCACTGATCAGACTGGAGGTATAGGTGTGAGAAAAGAAGATGAACTTCAGGAATGGCAAAAGGTGATGCATCGGTTTCTTCGGTTTTGGCGTCTGCATGGACAAATTTTGGATAGAATCACGGCAAAGCAGGGGCTGTACAAAAGTCAGATGAAGATGCTGGGGGATATCCGTCATCACGAGGGGATTTCCCAGAGAGAGCTGGCTAAAATTATGGAAATATCGCCGCCGTCCATCGCAGTAACTGCCAAGAAACTGGAAAAAAGAGGGTACATTGTGCGTCAGGTGGATGAAAAGGATAATCGTCTTAATGTACTGAATACGACACCGGAAGGCCGGGCGATTCTGGATGCGACGTGGAGAGAGTTTTCCGGGGTGGATGCCCGGATGTTTGAAGGATTTTCGGATGAAGAATGTGCTCAGATTGTTGATTTTTATGACCGGATCATTAAAAATCTGGAGAAGATCGACCGTACGGTTGATGATAAAAAGGACATGAGGCCGTGAATATTAAAGATCTTAAATGTTTTGAGGCTATTTACAGAGCGTGCAGTATCAGCGGGGCTGCCAGAAAGCTTTTTATTACACCGCAGGGATTAAGTAAAGTGATCCAGTCCCTGGAAAATGAGCTGAATACGGTTTTGTTTACGCGCACCGCCCAGGGGGTAAAGCCTACAGAAACTGCGTCTTTTTTATATAGCCGCAGTGGTGATATTATTCAGCGGTTTGAGGAGATCGAACATGGGATTTATCAGCTGGAAAACAGGAAAACCGTATTGAGAATCGGTTATGCCTGCGGTGTGTTTAACCTGCTGCCCTTTGAACTGATTTTGAATTTTACCCGCTGCTGTCCGGATATTACTGTGGAGTGGTGTGAATATGCCAATGAAGAGGTTCAGGAAATGCTGGAGACATCCCGACTGGAGTATGGCTTTATTGTGGGGGCGCCCAGGGATGAGGCTGTGATCTGGCGAAAGCTGGCCGGCAGTCGCGTCCGTCTGCTTGTTTATGAAGGGCATCCACTGTATGATCGGGAAATTGTTCATGCAGGACTTTTAAAAAATGAAAAAATGATCTTAATGAACGAGCATTTTCATATATACCATGATTTTATGGCAGCCTGCAGGAACCGGGGCTTTATACCTCAAATCGGGGCAAAAACTGCAGATGGCACGGCCCTTTACAAGCTTTGCAGACAGCATGCCGGTCTGGCCGTGATTCCTGAATTTATGATGGAAGATTTTAATCTGACTCATATGCGGGCCATTCCTTTTGAGGAAGATCTCAGGTGGGATGTGTATGGTGTGTATCGAAAAGATAATCACAGCTATGAGACGATTCGAATGTTTGACAGATATCTTACAGGAAAATCGTGGAAAAATAAGAAATCAGACAGCTGTCTATAAAAACTGCACAGGCGTCAAAAAGAAGTTTTTACCTATCACATTTTGGTTGATGGCGTGAAGACTTCTTTTTATTTATAATAAAAGTAACTTAAAGTTTGATTGAGTAAAGGAGGAGCATATGAAGTACAAAAGCTTATTTACACCTGTGCAGATTGGGAGTGTGCAGCTGAAAAATCGATTTGCCATGGCACCTATGGGACCGTTGGGTCTGGCTGATGCTCAGGGCGGATTTAATCAGCGGGGAATTGATTATTATACGGAGCGGGCCAAAGGGGGAACCGGACTGATTATTACCGGCGTTACTTTTTCTGACTGTCAGGTCGAAACTCAAAGCATGCCCAACTGTCCCAATTCTACCTATAATCCGGTTCATTTTATAAGAACTTCCCGGGAAATGACGGAACGGGTACACGCATATGGAAGTAAGATGTTTCTTATGATGTCTGCGGGCTTTGGACGGGTGACGATTCCAACCAATCTCGGAGAGTTTCCGCCGGTTGCCCCGTCCCCCATTCCGCACCGGTGGCTGGATAAGGTGTGCCGGCCTTTGACCGTGGACGAAATTCAGAGTATTGTGAAATCTTTTGGAGACGGTGCCTACAATGCCAAAAGAGGAGGCTTTGACGGTGTGGAGATTCATGCTGTCCATGAAGGTTATCTTTTGGATCAATTTGCCATTTCCATGTTTAATCAAAGAGATGACCAGTATGGCGGCTGCCTTGAAAATCGTCTTCGTTTTGCCAGAGAAGTTGTGGAGGAAATTAAATCCCGGTGCGGGCAGGATTTTCCGGTGGCGTTGCGTTTCAGTCTTAAAAGTATGATTAAAGACTGGAGAGAAGGGGCGCTTCCGGGAGAGACGTTTGAGGAAAAAGGAAGGGATATTGAAGAAGGCCTTGAGGCGGCCAGACTTTTGGTATCCTATGGCTATGACGCCCTGGATGTGGACGTGGGGACCTATGATGCCTGGTGGTGGAATCATCCGCCCATGTATATGGAAAAAGGACTTTACCGGTCGTACTGTGAAATGGTAAAAAAAGTAGTGGATGTTCCTGTTTTATGTGCAGGAAGGATGGATAACCCTCAAATGGCAGCGCTTGCTGTTGAAACAGGTCAATGCGATATTGTCAGTCTGGGCCGTCCGCTTCTGGCTGATCCGGATTATGTCAACAAGCTGCGCTGCGGTGCTGGTGATGAAATCCGTCCGTGTATTTCCTGTCAGGAGGGCTGCATGGGAAGAATCCAGGAATATTCCATGATTAACTGTGCCGTCAATCCTCAGGCAGCCAGAGAGCGGGTGATGGCCTATACGCCGATCCTCCGACCTAAAAAAGTGCTTGTGGTCGGAGGCGGCGTGGCCGGCTGTGAGGCTGCCAGAGTACTTGCTGTGAGAGGGCATCAGCCGGAATTATTTGAAAAGAGCGGACATCTTGGTGGAAACCTGATTCCCGGTGGGGCGCCGGCGTTTAAAGAAGACGATCTGGCTTTGGCAGCATGGTATGAGACAATGCTGAAAAAGCTTGGGGTACCGGTTCATTTAAATACAGAAATTCAAAAATCTCATGTAGTCTCCAACGATGGTACTTGTATCTATGATGCGGTGGTGATTGCTACAGGTTCCAGACCTAAAGTATTTTCTTTGGGCGATGATCACAAAGTTTATACGGCAGCCCAGGTGCTGACAAAGGAGAAGGACTGCGGCAGCCGTACGGTGGTGATCGGCGGCGGCCTGGTCGGCTGTGAAACCGCGCTGTGGCTGGCTGGTCAGGGAAAACAGGTGACAATCGTGGAAGCGCTGGACAAACTTCTGGCTGTGAATGGTCCATTATGCCATGCCAATAAGGATATGCTGGAAAAACTGATTCCCTATAATGGCATTGAGGTTGTTACCAATGGGAAGGCCGTCGGTTATATGGATGGTATACTCACTGTAGAGACTGTCAGGGATTCTGGGCGTGCCGTGAAAGACGTTGCCTGTGACAGTGTGATCCTGGCCGTGGGCTATGCATCGGAAAATGCGTTGTACCATGAACTGGAATTTGATGTTCCGGAAATTTACCTGTTAGGGGATGCGAAACAGGTGTCTAATATTATGTATGGTATATGGGATGCCTTTGAGGTGGCAAATCATATTTAATCTCATCGCTTTTGGCCCAACATTGCGCAACATGAAGCATTTTTTGCCCTGTTTTTGCCTGACCGATTTGGAGAAAGACAAATGCTGTGGAGACGGTCTGCAGATACCCCCATTCCCAAATGGCCTGCTCGCAAACGCCTGTCAAGTGATGAAGATAGGCACATCGTTCTTTTCCTGCTTTCACCGGATCCTGTGTATATGCATCAACCCATTCGCGCATAAGAACGCCTAGATCATAGGCTTTTTCATAATAAATGCCATCAGGGTCAATGAGTTTGAATCCATTTCCTGACAATTCTTTGAGTGTATTTCCACCGTGGGCGTCGCCGTGAAGCAGGGTAAACTCATTTGGATTTAATGCCTGTTCTCTTTTTTGTAAGTAGGAAAAGGCCTGCTCGATCACTTGATAAGAGCAAGGGCGATTTAACTTTTCCCAAGTTTCGCCTATGAACTGCCTAAACCATATAATACTGTCCTTACCACTGGGCAATTTATTATTCACAAACGGGGTTTCCCATATTTTTTGTAAAGTTGAGCAAATGATTTGAAGCTGTTCATAAACAGAATACGTCAGCTGGCTGACTGGTTTCCCAAGGCGTTCTAATAGACAGGCTTTTTTTTCGGGGGCATACGCATACACCCTTGCACATCCGTTTCCATTTACGATTTTCAGTGTATCGATGCTGTTCGAAAATTCACCACCGAGATTTTCCGGCATATCTATTTTCAGCACATACTTTTCGCCATTTGCGCCATCTGCATTGGCAACAAAAGCATGAGTACCACCGGACAGTGTTTCTCCGACGGAAATATGCCACATTTTTTCAAGTTCCGAAACAATATTGTCAAGATTAGCCAGCCACGCTTCGCCTACAGCTCCGGCAGATTTTGCACGGCTGACAACAAGCGGCGGTAAAGGTCTCTGTGTATTTTTCAAATGTTTACCACACAAGACAGAACTCAAAATGTGATAGAATTGTTCCCGGTCAACCGTTCTTGCAATTTCCACATTACCCTGTGGTGAGGGGACAAAAGCTGTATGCCCCATATGGGTTTTCTCTTGTGTTTCTACTTGTACATAGCCTTTTTCAAAACGGCAAATATTCGGATGAAAGACACAAACCGCTGCTAATGGGTCGTGTAAAGTCAGCTTTTCGGAGCTTTTTAGCCATGCATTGCCAAAAGAAAAAATAGATTTCATCAAATCGCTGTCTGAGCTTAACAGAACTTCCGCTTGTTTTGCTTCAATTGTAAGTGTATCTGTAACTTCCAGCGGGATTGCTCTATGCACAGCGACGTCAGATGCAAACACAATTTTGGAAGCTAATGGATCAGCCCAGGAGTTCCAGTTGTAATACGGCTCAGGCAACGGTGCTTCACCGAAGTAACCGTTCATTACATACAAACCTTTCAGCAATTGGATTGCGTCGGGATAGGTACAAAAAAGCGTGGCAATATTTGTCATATTACCGATTCCAATCAGCACGATTTCGTGGGGATTTTCTTTGATCTTTTGATACAGAAAAGCGGGGGCGTCCGCTTTTTTGTAGGTGTTATGGGGCCAAAATTTCAGCGCTTTTGCACCGTCCGGCGTAGGATAAACTGGAACAGGCTGCATTGTACTGTCTAATCCAGCGACAATCGGAACCTTTTTTCCTGCGGTCTGACAAATAGCGTCAGCAATCGATGCGCGTATTTCCGGTTCACCGCAGACCGTGGTAATTCCCATAAGTTGGCACTGCGGCTCTTTTAACAAATATGCAAGACAAATAGCGTCGTCAATATCTCCGCCAATGTCAGTATCAAGTAAAACTTTTTCCATTTTTAGAATCCTCCTGTACTTAATTATTGATACAAAAGGTCATTGCAAATTCCCATAGTGCGCCTCCTTAGTTTAATATTCTTTATTATACCAAGAATGTGTGACTTTTTCCATGCATACACTTAAAGTGACTGTGAAGTTTTTTCCTGTTCTCTATTTACTTTTGCTCTGTTTTATCATACAATAATACCGTATGTGAAAATGTACGTATTCTGTACACAAGTTGAAAACTTATAAGGAGCTGATTTTATGGTAAAAGCAATTGTTGGCGCAAACTGGGGAGATGAGGGAAAAGGTAAGATTACAGATATGCTTGCGGAGGAATCCGATATTATTGTGAGATTCCAGGGCGGAAGCAACGCAGGACATACCATCATTAACGATTACGGAAAGTTCGCCCTGCATCTGCTGCCATCTGGTGTGTTCTATAATCATACAACAAGTATTATCGGCAATGGTGTTGCCTTAAATATCCCATATCTTTTCAGAGAGATCAATGATATTGTATCCAAAGGTGTTCCAAAGCCAAGAGTGCTTGTTTCCGACAGAGCACAGATTCTGATGCCGTACCATATTTTATTTGACGAATACGAAGAAGAACGTCTTGGCAAAAAATCCTTCGGTTCCACAAAATCAGGTATTGCACCTTTTTATTCAGATAAATATGCAAAGATCGGTTTTCAGGTCAGTGAACTTTTTGATGAAGAAGGCCTGAAGGAAAAAGTTTATCGGGTTATGGAGACTAAAAATGTTCTCATTGAACATTTATATCATAAAGCACCGATTGATCCTGAAGAAATTTATAAAACACTGCTTGAATACAAGGAAATGGTTGCACCGTATGTGTGTGATGTGTCCAAATATCTTCATGATGCTATTAAAGAAGGCAAGAATATCCTTCTTGAAGGACAGTTAGGCTCATTAAAGGATCCTGATTTCGGTATCTATCCAATGGTGACATCTTCCTCTACACTGGCTTCCTATGGGGCCATCGGTGCCGGTATTCCATGCTATGAAATTAAAGATGTCGTAACTGTTGTAAAGGCTTATTCCAGTGCCGTGGGTGCCGGAGAATTTGTATCTGAAATTTTTGGAGAGGAAGCTGATGAGCTTCGCAGACGTGGCGGAGACGGCGGAGAATTTGGGGCCACAACCGGACGTCCAAGACGTATGGGATGGTTTGATGCAGTGGCCAGTCGTTACGGCTGCCGTATGCAGGGGGCTACAGAAGTGGCTTTGACCGTACTTGATGTTTTAGGCTATCTGGATGAACTGCCTGTTTGTGTAGGCTATGAAATTGACGGAAAGGTTACAAAAGATTTCCCAACAACCAATCTGTTAAAGAAGGCAAAACCGGTGTATACATACCTTCCGGGATGGAAAACGGAAATCCGCGGAATCACAGAGTATGACAAGCTGCCGGAAAACTGCAGAAAGTACATCGAATTTATTGAAAAGGAACTTGAGGTTCCGATTACCATGGTATCCAACGGACCGGGAAGACATGAGATTATTAAAAGAAAATAAGGTCAGCCGTCTGATCAGCTGTGAAACCATTGATAAAAATCCATATATAAAATAAAAATAACGTTCAGATGTTCCCTAAAAGGGAAGCTGAACGTTATTTTTATGGATATATCCACTTAAATTTCAATGGTATTGAAATGGATGTTTTTATATTTTGGCAGTTTTTCTGCAACAATGCGGCGTTTTTCCGGATCCATGAAAAATCCGCCCTGAGTTTCTGCGATTTCGTCACCGTGAATGCCACGGCCTTCTTCAGTGGTGCGGTCACGTTCCAGACCATTCGCTGCAATGACAAATTTCCATTTGCCGTCCGGTGTTTTTTCCAGGTCACCGCCTGCACCGCATACGGTACATTCGATGGGATACTGGAGACCCCGCCATTGAGGTTCACCCAAGCACAGGGAATTGCTGTGGCAGTTTGGACACCAGCCTTCATCCGGATCACCCAGCCATTTGCGCTGATCGGCGGGGGTATTCAGAGCCTTCATGACGTTCTCACCAATTTCACGGGCGCGGGCCAGCTTTTCTTCATGAAGCAAAACCTGAGCCGGAGCAGGAACCTGTGTGGCCATATACATGTCAACAATTTTGAAGCTGTTGGTAAATGTTGTGGCCTGCATACATTCCAGTGCCATGGACTGCCAGGAACGGGTTGAACCGCCAACGGCAATTAAAGCACCCACCCGGTCTCTGGATTCAATGGCACCGATTTTGGTGAGAAATGCTGATTCGTATGCCAGATTTCTGTGCATAAATTTTAAAAACAGAGATGAAGGCATTAAATCATAGGTCGGTGCGGAAAAAATAACGGCGTCCTGATTCAGCATGACATCCATAATTTTCTTTTTGTCATCCGCTTTGTCCAGAGAGCAGCCTGTGTATTTGCCCATGGACATGCCAATTGTACAGGAAGTGCAGCCGTTACAGTCTAAAAGATTGTAGTCCTTTAAATTAATCATGGTGATTTGGGCCCCTTGCTGCTGGCAGATAAGCAGGGCTTCTTTTAACAATATTTCCGAGTTACTGTCTTTGCGTCCTGCGGTAACACCCATTACTTTGAACTTCATAAAATTGACCTCCAGTTAATAAAAAATTAGAATGAATAAAAGCTAAAAAACACCGGAAACTTTCGGTTTACAGGTTTTTGACTTTATGCTAAGCTATAAAAATACAGGCAAAGGCTGTGTAATCATAGCATTTATTGGTGAATATTATAACATAGTGGTTTTTAACTGTGAAATTCGACTTTTCTTTTACATTAATAGATAAACGTTATAAATATAGAGTCATTGGAGGAAATGGCGGAAAGGAACAGAAGAAAAATGGATTTTAACCAGCTTTCGTATTTTATAGCTATTGCCAGATATGGGAATTTTACGGCTGCAGCAAAGGCGTTTTTTGTATCCCAGCCCTGCATCAGCCATCAGATTCAGTCTTTGGAAAAAGAACTGGGGGTGCGGTTATTTATAAGGAATACAAGAAGTGTGGAACTGACGGCTGCCGGTGAAATTTTTCTGGAAGATGCCAAAAAGATGGTGGATTTAATGGAGCGGGCCAAAAACAGACTTTTACAGAATGACGGAGATTCTATGCGGCTGTCGGTGGCCCATCTGGCTTCGCCGTCCCATCTGTTTTTACCTGCGGTTATCCGGCGCTTTCGGCAGCAGCATCCTTATGTTCAAGTGCGGATGAATCGGATGGATGCATATGGCATTGTAGGAGCGGCATCACAACATCGGTATGACATTTATTGTTCCATGGCCATGGATTTGTCGGCTATTCCGGAGCTGACCACCAAAAGTATACTGGCGGATCATTACTGTCTTGTGACCCCTAAGGATCACCCGGCTATTTCAAGTGTGGCTATTGATTATTTTAAGCTGGCCAGCGAACCCTTTGTTTTTTTCAATCCTGACCATGCGGTTGTTATGCACCGACAAATTATGCAGATCTGTGCGAAACTGGGATTTACACCAAGAATTACCGGAACTTATAACCTGTATGAAGATTTGCTGTATGCCGTAGAAGCCGGAATGGGAATTACCATATTGCCTTACAGTACGAAAAATTACCTGAACGGTAATCTTTCTTATACACTTTTGGACGTGTCCAACATATCTGCAAATCTGGCTCTGGCCTGGGAAAAGGATATTGTTAATCCTGCGGTTCCATTGTTTCTGGATGTTTTCAGGGCCTATATGAGAGAATATCCGGAAATTTTTGCCTGAATATGAAAACTGGATACAAAGAGAAACTGTTTTACCCGTGGTCTTGGGGGCTGGTCATTGTTTCGGTTTATCAAATGTACATACAAAACGGAATTTGAAAACCATAAAATTATGAGGCACTTGCGGTATCTAAAAGAGTGATGCTTTATATGCCTCTCCCCAATTCCACATGGCGTCCAGAATGGGTTTCAGACTTTTTCCTAAG